>Ga0105054_10000617_pt1 | contig 56537 bp, 60 predicted proteins | sample BON02_FD_78091 | JGI IMG/M metagenome (GOLD analysis project Ga0105054, IMG submission 78091) | Freshwater microbial communities from Lake Bonney liftoff mats and glacier meltwater in Antarctica - BON-02 (megahit assembly) | ecosystem: Environmental > Aquatic > Freshwater > Ice > Glacier...
CAGAAAAGAGACTCCCCCAAAGGGCGCGTTTGTTCAAGTTCCCCGAGGGGGATCCTACCCTCTACATCACGATGCGTGACCAATAACGCTCAAAACGCCATCATGATCCGTGACCGTGCTCAATCAGCGCGTGGATATAGCCGCGTACCCCGCGCTGCAAGGGAGGACTGCGCCGCAATGCGCTCAGAAACCGGGCTCTGTTCATCCGCAGAGCGGGGCCGCCCCCCTGCACGAGTGCACGAACCGGGGACACCTCGATGCCCAGCGCCAGCGGAATACCGACCATGCCTTCGCGACCCACCATCCCGACCTCGAGTGCGAGGTGGTCCTCCACTATGGTGAGGAGGGGCACCAGGGATGCGGTTGGAAAGTAGACGTCCCGCATGGGCCTGCCCGGCTCGTAAAGCACCTCGCCGAAGGCCAGCGTGACGGGCGACAACCCCGGAAGGAGCTGCAGATACGCCTTGCGCGGCAGCGAGGCAAGGAGATTGTTCGGGATGGCGGCCATGGTCTCATTAATGGTGCGCGCCCGCCGGCGAATTGTATGTGCGCTCGCGTACACACGCTATTGGTTAGCGCGCTCAACAACCGCCTAATTCGGGAAGCCGAGGATGATGCAGTATTGCTGAGTCCGCGCCACGATTGGCACGATGACCAGTACCGGTGCTGCCGTACACAACAAAAAAAGGCCGTCTCGCGACGGCCTTCTTGCCCTGCGTTACTTTGTCTTACGGGGCAGGCTGTGTAACGGTACTGCTCTTTAATGTAACTGCAGTCTGTGCCAGCGCCCTGCCGTTCATCGTTGCGCCCGTATTGAGCGTGATCGAACTTAGAGACAGTATGACTCCCTCGAAGTGCGCGGTCGTTCCCAGCGCGACAACGCCGGCGCTCGCCCAGAAGATGTTCTTGGGCAGTGCACCACCGGTCAGTATAATTTTCTTACCGTTAGCCAGGGTAATACCTTGCGCTATCTGGAAGATCCAGACATCGTTTGGGCCACCGTTGAGAGTGACGTCCGTGGTTATTAAAACATCAGTACCCCATTTGTAGAGGCCAGCAGGGATAGTCAGCCCGCCAATTTCCCCGGCGCCCAGTTCGGTGACATCGGGCGTTGGTCGTCCTTGGGCGTTTGTGAACGCGGTTTCCATGTTGCTGACGGCCGTGGTCAGGTTAGCAGGAGTAGGAACCGCATAGTCGGCTGCGAAGAGCCTTCCGGTCACTTGAGCGGAGGTCGAAAATTGACCCGGGGGTGTACCCGCGCCATCGAGTGTTTCTGAAAATCCAGTCAGGGCAGTCTGGTCGATTGGACTCACTCCAATATCTCCAGTGATTGCGGAGGTTGGAACGGTATCGATTCCTGATTTTGCCAGAATCACAAAATTGCCGGCCGTTCCAAGGACGACTGGCGCCGGGCCACGGCCGCCTGGGCCTGCGCCTGTGCCTGCACCTGGTGTCAAGGGGTTTCCTGAGGTTCCTGGGGCTGAGGCTACCCCGCCTCCACCACCACCCCCGCATCCGGCCACAAAAGCGGTCAGCAGCAAGGCAATAAACCACATTGGTCGCTTGGAATAACTCTCGAATTTGTTCATTTGATTTCCTTTCTAAGAAATTAAGTTTTAAACGCGATTCTTACGCAGGCAGCTTGCTGCCGTTGCCCGCATTTCATCTGTGCGCTGCCACACACAGCGTCACCTGCTAGTGTGATTCCCGTAAATAACTTTACAATTAAGCCGTCTTCTTTTCCCTCTGAGCAGGGTAAATCCGGGTTTGATCTGCTCAACCTTCGCCCGCGCTCGGTCGATTTTCTTGATGATGTTCTCGACGGTGGCCGTCCAGATGAAGGGCTTGGGGTTTTGGTTCCAGGCTCGCATAAATTCCTCGATCGCCTCCTTTAAGTCCGGCACGCTCACGAAACTACCGCGCCGAATCGCTTTCTCACTCCAATGGCGATCTCCACACCTTGTGCTGCGTCGGCGGCCTTCGCGACGAAAACGCCACCCATGTCGATTCGCGAAGCGCACGCCGTCTTAACCGGCACCGTAGTGGTTCCTCCGGGTTGCGGACAGACGTCCAGCGGCTTGCCGCGAATACCCTGAACCTTGTTGCTGACGAAACCGGCCATGGCGCGGGTCGTCACCAGCGCTGCATTTTTCGCTGCGACGACTTCGGCAGTTGTGGAATTCGGCGCAGGCACCCGTCCCGAGTTAGCGCAGGTCCCGGCACCCGGCGCCTTCAGCTTCTGGTCGCCGACGTGGTCGCCGTGCATGTGGGTCAGCAGCACCAGATGGATCGTGCCCAGTCGCGGATCGTCTCCCCCGGTTACATTGTGCACCGGGTCATAAAGGAAGCGGACGCCGGCCGGATCCTCAAAAACGATCGCGCGATCGTTCGCGCACAGCTCGCCTGCATGAGCAGCCGATCGGCGTTATTTTCACGTTCTGGGCAAGGGCCGGGAATGCGGCGAGCGTAAGGACCATTGCTGCACAGGCGATCCTCATGTCGTTCCTCCAGAAATGCAGGCAGTTGTTGATGGATACATCAACGTGGTGTCGAGCCCATGTTCGGGCCAAACCAAAAATCCGCCAATCAGTGCAGTTGCGCCCGCACCGGCCGATCTTCCAATTCTTCTTCGCTGTCTTCGGCCGCTGATTCATCGTTCACCGCATCCGCCAACTGCTCCGGCGCATCGTCAGCTTCGTTATCAGCATCCATGACACCCTCGGCCATGCTGGGCGATTCACCGGACAACGCCGCAGCCAGATCCATCTCCGTGTTCGGTGTCTGTTGCTCCACCAGGCTGCCGAGCTCCGATAACGGTGGCAGTTCTTCCAGTGAGCGCAGGTTCAGATCGTCGAGAAATGATTTGGTGGTCGCAAAAATCTCCGGCCGACCCGGCACTTCACGGTGGCCGATGACGTCGATCCAGCCCCGCGCTTCCAGTGCCTTCAGGATGCCAGGAGACACTGTGACGCCGCGGATTTCCTCGATATCACCACGCGTAACCGGTTGTTTATAAACGATAATTGCCAAAGTCTCGAGCACAGCACGGGAATACTTCGGTGGTTTCTGCGGCTCGAGGCGGTCGAGGAATTGCTGTGACTCCGGGCGCGCACGAAAGCGCCAGCCCGAGGCCACGCTGACCAGTTCCACGCCACGGCCTTCCCAGTCGCTCTTCAGATCATCAAGCACCTTGCGCAGCGTGTCGCTGTCGAGTTTTTCGTCGAAGAGTTTTTTCAACGCGATCAGCGACATCGGCTCGGTCGTCACCAGCAGCGCAGTCTCCAGCACATGTTTGATGTGGGCGAGGTCCAGCGCAACTGCTTCCACTGCGTCTACTGCGTCTACTGCGTCAGTACCTGCCTCGGTGTTTTCTTCAACGTTATCGGTGGTGTCTTCAGTCATGGTGTTCATTGCACGACAGCCATCGGGCTGCCCTTGAGTTTGACGTAAATCGGCGAGTAAGCCTGTTCCTGGCTGATCTCGATGAGTATTTCCTTGGCCAGTTCCAGCACCGCCAGAAAACTGACCACCAGCACCGGCACGCCCTGCTCCGGCGTAAAGAGGCGTGCGAATTCGACATAACCTTCGGTCTGCAGGATGCGCAGGATGCGGGTCATGTGCGAACGCACCGACAGTTCTTCACGGGTAATCCGGTGATGGCGATTGATCGACGCGCGCTGCAACAGCCCCAGCCACGCCAGCTTCAGGTCTTCGATATTGACATCGGGCAGGCGCAGCGTCGCTTCGCGTTCGAACAAGACCTGCACTACCGTGAAATCGCGCCCTGCCTGCGGCATTTCGTTCAGGCCCTGCGCCGCGAGCTTCATCTGCTCGTATTCCACCAGGCGGCGCACCAGCTCGGCGCGCGGGTCTTCTTCCAGTTCGGTGTCCTTGGGCCGTGGCAGCAGCATGCGCGACTTGATCTCGATCATCATTGCCGCCATCAGCAGGTACTCCGCTGCGAGCTCGAGCTGCGTGGTGCGCATCAGCTCGACATATTCCAGATACTGCAGGGTCAGCTTCGCCATCGGAATTTCGAGGACGCTGATATTTTCCTTGCGGATCAGGTACAGCAGCAGGTCCAGCGGGCCTTCGAACTGGTCAAGGAAGATTTCCAGCGCATCCGGCGGGATATACAGATCCTGCGGCATCTCCAGCATCGGCTGGCCGTACAGCTTCGCCAGCGGCGCGGCCTGGGCGGCGGGAGTTTCAGCTTCAGTCATGAACAGGATGCAGTGCGGGTTACCAGGGCAGCGGACAAATTCCCGCAATCGCGGCACGTATTGTTGTTTTGGGGGTGTTGCATCGGCGTATTTTACCGATATTTGACAGCGCACCCAATGGCCAACCGGCAGTAATCAGACTATCGCGGTAAGCCATTGACGCGATTACCATTTGCACAGCACAGAGGTTTCGTCCAGAGTGCGGCACCGCATCCAAACACCGTGCTGAATCGTATATCCGGCATGATTCCCCGAATACACTGAATTCATGGACCACTTTCAACAGCAGCGCAGGTTGTTACTGGGCGCCGGAGTTGCCGGGAGCGTCGGCCTGCTCGCGGGCTGCAGCGTCACCGGACTCATCAATGAACTGGTGCCCTCCGCCACATTCCACAGCACATTGGATCTGGCCTATGGCACACACGTCCGTCACCGCCTGGATGTTTATCAGCCCAGCCAGACGACAGGCGCGGCACCGGTCGTGGTGTTCTTTTATGGCGGCAACTGGAATGACGGCAATCGCGCGGACTATCTGTTTGTGGGTGAGGCGCTGGCCTCTCGCGGCTGCGTGGCCGTGTTGCCCGATTACCGGCTGTATCCGGAAGTGCGTTATCCGGATTTCCTGAATGACGGCGCACAGGCCGTGCGCTGGGTTTTCAGCCATATCGCGGAATTCGGCGGCGATCCCGAACGCACCTTCTTAATGGGGCATTCGGCAGGCGCCTACAACGCTGCCATGCTGGCGCTGAACCCTGTCTATCTGGCGGACGCCGGCGTGAACCACGGCGACCTGCGCGGCCTGGTCGGTCTCGCCGGGCCGTATGATTTTTTGCCTCTGACCGGCGAAATCACCAAGGCCGTGTTCGGATTTCCCGATACCGCGATCACGACACAACCTATTCATTACGCATCGTCATCGGCACCGCCTGCGCTGCTGGTGACCGGAACTGCCGACGATGTGGTTGATCCCGGCAACAGCACACGCCTGGCCGCGCGGCTGCGCGCACAGGGTGCACATGCCCGCACCATTGCCTATCCCGTTCTGGGACATCGCACGCTGGTCGGCGCTCTCGCCGCACCGCTGCGCGGCCTTGCCCCCGTACTTGATGATGTCGCCGGATTCGTGAATACACCCCAGCCCCGGCCGGCCTGATTTTCCCGGCCGGCGGTTTGCCGACTCTATTTTTTAGCGGGTGATTGTCACCTACACCACCAGCAACGGCTGCGGCCGCGCCTGCGGCTTGACCAGCAGTATCTGTGCATCACCGATCACGCGTTCGATGAAGCCAGCTTCGCAATAACACAGATAAAATTCCCACATGCGGATGAATTCCTCCGGATAACCCTGCGCGCGCACCTGATCCAGGGCGCGGTTGAAATTCTCGCGCCAGAGCCTGAGGGTAGTCGCATAGTCCGGGCCGATGTCCTCAAGGTGAAACAGCCGCAGGTCAGTGACACGCGCCACCGTGTCGCTGATCGCTGCGATTGACGGGATGCAGCTGCCCGGGAAAATGTAGCGCTGGATGAAATCCACGGAATTTTTTGCCACCTCATAACGCTGATCGGCGATGGTAATGGCCTGCAACAGCATCGCGCCGTCCGGCTTGAGCAGATTGCTGCACTGACGGAAATATTCATCGTAATACTGGTGGCCGACCGCCTCGATCATTTCGATAGACACCAGCTTGTCGTATTGGCCGGAAAGGTCGCGATAATCCTTCAGCAGCAGCGTGATGCAGTCCTGCAGCCCGGCGGATTCGATGCGCTGGCGCGCGTACTCGTGCTGGCTCGGCGAAATCGTCGTGGTGGTGACGTGGCAGCCGTAGTTGCGCGCGGCGTGCATCGCGAAGCCGCCCCAACCGGTACCGATTTCCATGACCCGGTCTCCGGACTTGAGCGCCAGCTTACGGCAGATGCGATCGAGCTTCGCCACAGACGCCTCTTCCAGCGTCATGCCGGGATGTTCGAATACGGCGCTCGAATACATCATCGTCTGATCGAGAAACAGTTTGAAAAATTCATTGCCGAGATCGTAGTGAACCTCGATATTGCGGCGGCTGCCCTCGCGCGAGTTGCGCGCCATCCGGTGCAGCGCCTGCTGGAACGGCGCGGCGAACCGCGCCCATCCGGTTTCCATCCCGTCGAGCATGTCGCGATTGCGCAGCACGATCTGCAGCAAGGCTGTCAGGTCATCCGCACGCCAGTAACCCTTCATGTAGGCTTCCGCGGCACCGATGGACCCGCCGAACGCAATTTCGCTGTAGAAACGCGGATCATAAATACGCAGGGTGACAACAGGCCCCTGACTCTGCGCCTGCGTGCCATAACGAACCATACGCGTGCCGTCACGCACGATCAGCACGCCATGCTGCACTCCGGTGAGACTCTGGCGCACCGCTTTTTCCGCGACACGGACCAGAAAATGCGGCTTTGGAGTGAAGCACGCGACGGATTCATGTTCATAAACTGAAGATTTCATATTCATTTCGCCACAGTGGCGCCTCGTTTGGATACGGATAAGCGGGAAGATTGCGGTTCTTTTTTGGCCGGATGAGTGTGTAGCGGTACGCGTTTCAGCCACAGCTTCAGCGCCTGCCAGTGGATGGCGGCCACCACCTGCAGCGTCATCAGCGGAAAACGCAGCAGCACACCGGCCAGGTTCCGGCCGTTGATCGGCGCGCGCGCCAGCTGCAGCGTGGCATCAAACACCTTGCTGCCGGTAACGCCTGTGTTCTGCAATGCCATGTGCACATTCAGCGTATTGCCCGGCGTCGACAGGCCCCACTCGTATTCAAGATCCATGGGCATGAACGGCGAAACATGGAATGCCTTGTCGCTGCGGTAGTGCTGAAACCCGCCACCAGCCGGTACTGAAGATTCACGCAACACGTAACAATGGCGTTCGCCCCACGGCGTGTTGTTGACCTCGGCCACCACGCACTCGACCGACTCGCCCGCGACGTCAAAACAATAATAAAAACTCACCGGGTTGAAGCAATGCCCGAAGTAACGCAGATGGGTCAGCAGCCGGATCGGCCCCTGCGGCCGCCAGCCGGTCTGCCCTTCCACCAGGTCGCGCACCGCACGGTCCAGCGGTACGGCGGGATCGCCCAGATGGTCAGCACGTTCGAATCGTGCCAGCGCCCTGCGGCGCGTCGACCACAACCAGCGGCCACGGAATACCGTATCGAGCTCGGCGAGATCGAGATACAGGAAAAACAACGGATAACGGAAGCCATGCAGCCGCGGCGCCAGGCGCCGGTGCCTAAGCCACCCGCGGTATATGGCACTGTTCATGCGTAGCCTTTTCGAAATGCCGCAAAGCGTTCAGCGCGCTGACCACGCCGTCTTCGTGAAATCCGTAGCGCCAGTACGCACCGCAGAAATAGGTGCGGTTGACGCCATTGACCTCGTGCTGGCGCAGCTGCGCTGCCACACCTTCACGGGTATACAGCGGATGGTGATAAGTGATCTTCCTGAGAATTTTTTTCGGTGCGATCTGCGCTGTGCGATTCAGAGTGACGCAGTACGTGTGGCGCGAGTGCAAACCCTGCAGAATGTTCATGTTGTAGGTCAGCGTGGCCGGCGGCTCGTCGCTGCCCGCCGCAGTGTCAGGCACTTGATAATTCCAGGCCGCCCACGCCCGGCGCGCGCGCGGCAGCAGTCCGCTGTCGGTATGCAGCACCGCCTCGTTGCGTTGGTACGGTATGGCGCCGACTACCGCACGTTCCAGCGCAGACGCATCAACCAGTAATTTCAGCGCCTGGTCGGAATGGCAGGCAAAAAATACCTGGTCAAAGCGCTCGCCCTCTCCACCCCGCGGCTGGACCATGACCCGGTCGGGCAGGCGGCGCACGGAGGCCACCGGCGTATTCAGCCGGGTCCGGTTCCGGAACGGCGCCACCAGTTTTTCAACATAACGCGCCGACCCGCCACGGATGACCCGCCATTGCGGTCGGTCAGCCACCGACAGCATGCCGTGGTTATGAAAAAACCGGATCAGGTAAACCGCCGGAAAGGACAACATGCGCTGCGGATCGGTGGACCAGATCGCCGCCCCCATGGGTATCAGGTAGTCGCGGATGAAGCCGGCCGAATAACGACCGGCGGCCAGATACTCGCCGAGGGTCATGTCTGCCGTGGCATGCAGCAGCGCGGGCGCCTCACGGTTAAAACGCAGGATCTCGCGGATCATGCGGTGAAACGCAGGCCGCAGCAGGTTGCGGCGCTGGGCAAACAGTCCGTTCAGCGAGGTGCCGTTGTATTCCAGTCCGCTGCGCTCGTTGCGCACGCTGAAACTCATGCTCGACGGTTGGCTGGCCACGCCCAGCTCGTTGAGCAGCGCAATGAAATTGGGATAGGTCCAGTCGTTGAACACGATGAAGCCGGTATCAATTTCGTGGTTTTCTCCATCCAGCGCCACGCTGTGGGTGTGCGTATGTCCGCCGACATGGCTGGCCGCTTCAAACAGCGTGATGTCGTGTTGGCGGTGCAGATGATGCGCCACCACATTGCCGGCAATGCCGCTGCCGATGATGGCGATTTTCATGGCTGGATCCTGGATGCATTGGGGACGGGAACGCGGCGTGTATCGAGCATCGCCGCGGGTATTTCCCGCAGATCCCAGATCAGACCGAGCGCTGCCAGCAGCCGCAGCCCGTAGTACGTGAGGTCGATTTCCCACCAGTAAAAACCCTGACGCGCGGCACCGGGGAAGTGATGGTGGTTGTTGTGCCAGCCCTCACCGAAAGTCAGCAATGCGAGCCAGGCGTTGTTGCGCGAATCATCGCGGGTTGCATAGCGCCTGCGGCCGAACCGGTGCGACAACGAATTGATGGTGAACGTGGCGTGATGCAGCAGCACCGTGGAAATGCAGAATCCCCACACCAGCAGTTGCAGGCCGCTGGTTCCCAGGCTCGGCGCATGACCGGCCAGCGTCTCACCGAAGGCGTAGAGTCCCAGTGCCAGTGCCGCAGGCACCAGCGTGTCGTAGCGATCAAGGAAACGCAGTTCGGGAAACCGGCTCAACTGGCCCACCCATTCGCGCCGCGTGGCAAAATTTTCACGCGCCATGAACCAGCCCATGTGGCTCCAGAAAAATCCGTGCTGCTGCGCCGAATGCGCGTCTGCCGGCTGATCGGAATGGGCATGATGATGGCGATGATGCGAAGCCCACCACAAGGCGCCACGCTGCACGCTGCTGGCGCCCAGCACCGCAAATATGAATTGCATCAAACGCGAGGTGCGAAACGCGCAGTGCGCAAAATAACGATGGTAGAAACCGGTGATCGCAAACATGCGCAGCGCATACAGGCCGGCCGCAACCAGCACCGCAGTTGTGCTCACCCCCACCCAGATCACGGTGAAACAACCCAGGTGCATGACGACAAAAGGCAATACGCGCGGCCAGTCTATGCCCTGCGCGGCAACCTCCTCTGCACCGGTGACCGGCAGTTCATTGTCGAACCAGCGCACGACGCTGGCCCAGCGGCCAGCGGCCGGTCCGGTATTGTTCAGTTCCATCGTTGCGGCACCTTTTGCAGATTCTTGAGGTTGTAGCCCTGCGCTGCCACGATATCGAGCAAGCGCTGGTATTCGTCATCGGGCAGGACCGGCGTGCGCGCCATGATCCATACGTAGTCGCGCGCTTCGCGGCTGATGATGGTACGGCTGTAGTCTTCCGCCAGATGGGTGATCCGGTAATCGGCCTTGATCGGCCAGATGAATTGCATGCCCCAGATCGCATTCGAAACTTCATCACGCACAAAACCGCGCGGCGAATATTGCTTGCGTTCACCATCAAAAGCGCCGGCCCGGAACGTGAACGTCACTGCGATCGTGCCGTCGTCGTCCAACCGGTAAGACTCGACGGCGTTGTGCGCGCCTTTCTCGATGAAGGTCGGGATGCTGGCGATGACATACCAGTCGCCCATGAAACGCTGCAGATCAACCTTGGCAACGGTCTTGAGCGGCGGCAGCACCACAGGCGCGCTTTGACAGGCGCTCAGTAGCAGCGCCAAGGAGAAGGCTAAATAATACTTTATAATCAATAACTTATTCATTTCAGTTGATAGCGCAGGATGCGCCCCTTGTCGAGCGTGGACTGCAGTGCCAGCCACTGCTGATCGGCGCCGTACCAAAGGTCTATGGGATGCTTGGTGCCCGATATGCGGTAATGCCGGGCATCGACGGTGCTGCCCCGCGAGACGATGCGGTCCTCGCCCAATGCTGTGACCATTACCGGCTCCAGCCTGCCGGTCTGGGCATTGAGCAGGCGCGTCTGCTGCAGGATTTCCGGATTCCAGTAGGCAAAACTCATCACGCAGTCGTCCACCCGCTTCTGGCCCCACAGCGCATTGATCATCATCCGCCCGCCCTGCTGCTGCAGACTCACGTCGCTGTGTTCGCCATTGTCATCGGTGCTCGCGCTGAGTTCTCGCAGGCAATTGCCGCGCCAGCGCTCGCTGACGTCGTGTGCGTAGTGGTACGCGGTAATGAACAGATACTTCACCTCGAACCGTGCTTCCGCTTTCAGCTCGCGGCCTGCGCCGGTTTCGCGCAGCACATAGCTGTGATGACCGATCACGGCATCATCCAGACTGACTTCGAAATTCCATTGTTGCGTCTTCACGGCTGCTGTAGCACTGCCCAGGCACATTGCCAACCACAGGCCGCACAAGGCCGCCATGCCGCCGTTACGATCAAGGCTCATGATTTCGGCCGTCCCGGGAAAAATGCGTTGGTGCGCGCTGCGTAATCGCCATAAGCCGGGCGCCGCCCGGCTATGTCCTGCTCCAGCAGCGTCACGCCCGAAACTTTCAGCAACAGTACCGACATCAGCAGAGGCGACACCAGGGTCCACCAGCCGCCCGCCGAAAACGCCAGCAGATAAAAGCCCCACCACACGCAGAATTCACCAAAATAATTCGGATGACGGGTGTAGCGCCACAGCCCGCGATCCATGACGCGTCCGTGGCTGTCGGCGCTGGCCTTGAATCTGGCCAGTTGCCAGTCGCTCACGGTTTCGAACATCACCCCGCCGGCAACGATGCAAACACCCAGCGTGTCCAGCCAGCCCCAGGCACTCGTGCCGGCCATGGCACCCAGCAGCGACAGGGAAACGATCCACGTCAGCACAGCCTGCAGCACAAAAACCAGATACAGGCTCTTCCATTTGAAATGCGGCTGGTTGCGGGCGCGGATCTGCCGATACCGGCGGTCTTCCGGTTCACCCCAGCTGCGCCAGGTGATATGGCCGGCGAGACGCAGCGCCCAGATTGCCGCCAGCACCACGACCCAGACCGTACGCTCGCCAGGCTCGGGCAACAGTGCGGCATATATCCCGGCACCAAGCAGCAACAGCAATGACCACACACTGTCGACGATGCTGACATCGTTTTTGTAAACACTCACCAGCCACGCCAGAAATGCCAGTACCAACATCGCGAACAGCGCAACACCCGCCGCAAAAACAACCGGGAACTCCGTAACCGCAGTCATGGCGCCCCCTTCTGCAGCGGCGCAATGCCGTCATAACGCAGGGAGAGCAGCATGAGTCCCGGCATGATCAGGGCCCAACCCAATGCCATCGTGATGACCAGGGCAGCCGGCTCCACAAACTGCACAGCACCCAGCCTCGCCGCAGCCCAATACGACAGCGGACCGCCAACTGCGCCCGCCATCAAGGCCAGCAAAGGCTGCTGCTTCAGCCAGCGCATGGATATGTTCAGCGTAGACGCGAACAGCGCCCACAGCGCCAGTATCCAGTGCGGTGCTGCATTGGTGATCAGCGTTTCATGGGGATAGGCGATCCAGCCGAGCTTGACCAGCAGGCTGTCCCACAGCGCGCCGATCAGCAGAGCCAGCGCGATCAGCTTCAACTCCTCCAGGGGCAACGCCGCCCGCGACAGATGCAGTGCCACCACCACCATTGCCACGGCCACACCCGCCCACGGCCAGCCATGCGCCGCACCGAGCACGCAGGCAAACCAGCCAAGCTGAAATGCGGCGACATTAAACAGCAGGCCTTTTATTGCGGGCCTGTATTTCGCTGCGGTCGTTCCATGGGACAGCTGGCCGCTCATGTGCGCGGGCCGAACAGATAATGGGCCACCCACCACTGCTGCCCGCGGTCATAACCGAACAGTTCGGCGCAGGACATGAAAAAGATGCGCCAGCGCACCCACCACAGGGCGGCCTGATCTGTGCCGTAGGTCTGTTCGAGCACCGGCCAGATCACCTCGCGGCGGGCATCCATGTTGGCCAGCCAGGCGTTGGAAGTACGCTCGTAATGCGTGCCGTCCCAGCGCCAGCGATTGACCAGTTGCAAATCGTCCTGGAATTGCAGCGCGGTATCGTCGGCCGGCATCATGCCGCCGGCAAAAAAGTAGCGACTCATCCAGTCCCCTGCATCACGCTCGACAAATGCATAAGGCGCCAGGCGATGCACAAAGACGTGCATGAAAAAACGTCCGTCATCCTTCAGCCAGCCGCGCACGCGGCGGAAAGCTTCCGGCCAGTTGCGCAAATGCTCGAACATTTCAACCGAGACTATGCGGTCATATCGCGCGCCGGCATCAAACTGGTTGATGTCACAGGTAATGACCCGAACATTGGCATAACCACGACGTGCGGCTTCGGCTTCGATATGCGCACGCTGCGACGCTGAATTGGACAACGCGGTGATCCGGCTGGCAGGGTACTGTCTGGCCATCCACAATGTCAGTGACCCCCAGCCGCAACCCAGCTCCAGAATATCCTGGCCGTCGGCCAGTTCGGCGCGCCGGCAGGTTTCCATCAGCGCAGCCGCTTCGGCATCATCCAGATTGGAAACGCCTTCGGGCCACCAGCATGAACTGTATTTTCGATGCACTCCGAGGGCTTCGGCAAAAAAGGCGGCCGGCACCTCGTAATGCTGCTCGTTGGCTTTTTCAGGCAGCAGCGCCACCGGCGCCGCGCGCATGGCAGCGGCAAAATCGCCTGCGATGTCCGCAGCGGCGGCGGCATCATATGCGTGGATTTCGGTTAGCCGCTCCCGCAACAAACGGCGGATGCCGGCACGCACCATGGGATCCGGCACCCGGCCCTGTTCCGCCCAGTTAATGGCAAGTTTCGCTGCAGCGCTCATGTTTCACCTTTAATCCGTTAAAACGCCGGATGCCCCGCAAAACTGCGGCTTTCCGGTGGTTACAGGGGATATACGGGCGGGATGCCGTTTTGGATTTACACCGCGACAGAACTGACTGTTGGTGATCGGGAACGGTAAGATGGTGGCCTGCAAGCCGGGGCGGTCCGGGCAGGCCCACATCCAATCCACGGTTTCAGGCGTATTCATCCTGTAACCGGCGGCCAGTGACTTTGAGGAAAAAATGCTCGACAACCAGGAAATCAAACAGCTTTTGTTGCGCGCCGCAGCCCGGGATGAAGGTTCCGCGGAAGCATTTGAACGGCTGTACAAACTTGCAGCCCCTCTGCTGCTGGGTGTCGCCAAACGCATTGTCAGAAGGCATGAACTGGCAGAAGAAGTGCTACATGACAGTTTCACGAAAATATGGCGCACCGTGGAAAGTTTCGACCCACTGGCCAATCAGCCGGTGGCCTGGATGGTGGCCTGCGTACGCAACCGGGCCATAGACGTACAGTCCAGCCACGACGTGTCGCGTGTGGATTCGTATCACGTAGCACTGGACCAGGATCCGGAAGGCGCGCTGGATCGGCTGTTCGAATGGAATAACAGCGGAAGCGGCAGCGACAGCAGTGACGACGGCGAAGACCGTCGGCGCGCGACGCAATGGGTACGGCAATGCCTGGCCAAGCTCACTGCACCCGAGCGCCAGTCTCTGGTGCTGGCCTACGAGCACGGGATGAGCCACGGCGATCTGGCCACGCATCTGCAGAAACCGCTGGGCACCATCAAGACATGGATACGCCGCGGCATGGGCAATCTGCGCACCTGCGTTGAAGCCTTTATGGGATTAACGCCGTGAAAATACAACAACATCGACTGCTGGACGCGCTGTGTGGCGAGTACTTGCTGGGCACTCTGCGCGGCCCGGCGCGGCAGCGATTTGAACGTGCAGTCAGGGAAGAACCGCTGGCCGCAATCCGCCTCAATCATTGGCAGCGAATATTTATACCGGGATTTACACCTATGATGGAAATTCAACCCTCAGCCGGGGTATGGAAACGCATTGAGCACGACCTGGAGCTCGCCCGTTATCGTACGCAGTGGTACCGGCGCGTCAGCTTCTGGCGCAGCTGGGCGGTAGCGGTTACCGCTGTACTGGTATTTGCCATCGGCTTCCAGACGTTCAAACCGGAAACCGCAGTGCCGTCACCGGTGGAAATCGCCACCCTCACCGGCAAGGAAATCGCTACGGTCAGCGCGAAGCTGTCTGCCGACGGGCGCACACTGGAACTGCTTGCGGCGCGCCCAACCATTTCCTCGCCGGATAAAAGCTACGAGTTGTGGCTATTGCCGGCAAACGGCGGTGCCATTTCACTGGCGGTGCTGAGCAGCCTGGATGCACGGTTCACGCTGCCGCCGGGACAAGTGGAAAGGCTGCGTAGCGGCGCCAAGTTGGCGGTAACGCTGGAACCGGCCGGCGGTTCACCTGAAGGCAAAGCCACCGGGCCGGTGATACTGATCGGTGACGTCAGGACCTGATGCAGAAAAAAACGGACCGGATTCTGTATCCGGTCCGACAGTTCCGCCAGTCAGGTCATTCGTTGCGCGGGTGCTGCGCTAAGACCGCGGTTCCAGGTTATTGACCCGCAGCCCTGCGGCTGAAAAACCGCCGTCCACCGCGATCGTCTGTCCGCTGACATAACTGGCATCGTCCGAGGCCAGGAATGCCGCCACCGCGGCCACCTCTTCGGGGTCGCCGATACGCGCCAGCGGCACGGCCTTCAGCCACGCCGCATGGCGTTCTTCGTTATGTGACTTGCGAATGCGTGGCGTGTTGATGGGCCCCGGTGCGATCGCATTCACGCGGATATTGTGTTCCGACAGATCCACTGCCATCACCCGTGTCATCGCAATGATGCCGCCCTTGGATGCCGTATAAGCCGCGCGCCCGCGGCTGCCAAGCAGGCCCGAGTGCGACGACACGTTGACGATTGCGCCACCGCCCAGTTTGATCATCTCGCGCGCTGCCGCCTGCGCATTGGCTTCGTCCTTGTCGACCACCATCACGGCCGCGCCTTCCTGCACCAGGCGCAGGGCAGTTGCCGCACCGATGCCGTCACCGCCGCCGGTGACGATGGCGATCCTGCCGGCAAAACGTCCGCTCATTACCTGTTTCCCTTTTCAGCGCGCAAACAATATGAACAGGACCGCACCCAGTGATGAGACTGACAGGATCAGCGCCACGCTACCCAGCAGAAAAATCTGCCCATGCCGGCGTTCGGCCAGCGTCGCGCCCTGCTCCAGCACAGCGACCGTGCTCTGGATCTGCGCCGCCAGTTCCTTGATATGCGCGTCGTTCGCTGACGCTGCAGACTGCAGTTCGGTGATCTGCTGTTGCAGCAGCACCATCTGATTGGCCGCGGCATCCGCACTTTTCTTGGTGAATACCGGCGCTGCGGCGGAAACCACGGTGCCGAGATGCGGCAGTACGGCTTTGAGGGCGGGGATCAACCAGGCGGGCATGTGTTGATTCTAACGTCGCGCACCGTCGAGGACAAACCGGCCGACGGATCGCCGTCGTCACCGGCAACAGCATCATTCACTTCTGCAACCGCAGATCCCACTCCTGATTCTGCTCATGCCCTGGCTTCACCACCAGTTTGTGTTTCGCTGTCAGACGCCCGGCATCGGTGTACGGCAGTTCCGTCCACGGAATCGCCTGGGGCAAATTGGTGCCGAAAGCCCCGCCGACCGAAGTGTTCCGCTTGTGGGCGCCGGAACGTGAATGCGTGCAATTCATCGGCACTTCCTTCATCCCCGCCAGGCCGATGAACATCGAATGCGTTTTAGCAGAATAATTCACGTTCAGCACGCCCTGCGCATTCATCGGCACCTCAACCGGCGCCGCCAGCGTACACGTCACCGTGCTGATCTTGCCATCGGACTCCGGACTACTGCCCGTTTGAAAGGTATCCCATTGCTGGATCAGTGCCGTCGCACTGGGTTTGTCGATATCGCCCACCTCGGCCATCGCGCTACTGGAACTCCTGTCGGTGAGCGGCATTTTAATTTTTACCGTGTAGCGATACCGGTGCTGTGTCAGCTTGCCGATTTCGGCACCCTGGACCTGCACCGTGCCCTCATACGTGCCGAATTTGCTGCCTTGCGCCTGCACTCCGCTGATTACTCCGAAACAGCCCATCACTCCCGCCAGTACCAACACGCGACCCACATAAGACTTTCCGGTTTCGGCGACCCGACGTTGCGCTGTTCGTTGCTGCATGGTTGCTCCTTCAGGGGAATCGCAGTTGATTGAATGCCATCAGCATAACCTGCCGCCGTCATGGCTGCCATGTTTACATTCACCACAGATAAAATATAAGTGGTTGATTTTATTGAATATTATTTATCTCTCCCCCAAGCCATTTTCCGGCGCAGCAGGACTCCGTGGCGCATGCCAGTAACGCGTGTAATTGTCACGATAGCGCGACAGCGCCAGCGGCTGCGCACCACCCAGTTCAAAACGGATCGCACCGCCGTCGTCAGTGCGGTACTGCGCGCTGCCCAGTTGTTGATAACGCGCAACCACATCGGGATGCGGGTGCCGGAATGAATTGCGATACCCCACGGGATAAATCACTGCGCGTGGCGCTACCGCCCGCACAAACGCTGCTGATGACGATGTTTTGCTGCCGTGATGCGGCGCGACCAGCACGCTGGCGCGTAATGTTTCAGCCATGGTTTCGAGCAGTATGCGTTCGCCGCGACGCTCGATGTCCGCCGGTATCAGTGCACTGTCATGAGTAGTGGTGATTTTCAGCACGCAGCCGCGATCATTGCTTTTGATGCCGGACTGGTCGTAACTCGCACGCTCCGGATACAGGATATCGAACTGCACGCCGTCCCACCGCCAGTGTTGCCCCGACTGGCACCGCTGCTCCTGTCGCGCCATCAGGATCAGCGGATCAAGGTCCGGCAGCGACGACAACACTTCCGCCACCGGCATCGCCTGCAATACCGACAGTGCCCCCCCGCTGTGGTCAGAATCATCATGGCTGACAATCATGCGGTCCAGCCGCCTGATGCCGGCCGCACGCAGAAACGGCACGATGATGCGGTTGCCGCTGTCGGTGCCAGGGCCGTAGGCAGGGCCCGTGTCGAACAGCAAGGCATGGCTGCGGGTCTGCACCACCACGGCCAGGCCCTGCCCTACATCGAGCACGGTGATGCGCGCGGCACCTTCCACCGGCGGCGCCGGCACGATCAAAAACATCGGTAAAAAAGCAATCACCCCCAGCCAGCGCGCCGGAAATCCCCGCGGCAGCAGCAGCCACACCGCCCCGGCCACCGCGACCAGTACCGTCCACGCCGGCGGCGCATGCTGCTGCCATGCCGCATCCGGCAACCGGCTCAGCCATTCGAGTGCCGTGAGGCACCAGGACATGATCCATTGCGAGAGCTGCAATAGTGCATCGACCGGAATCGCCAGCCCGGCCAGTGTCAGCGGCACCACCACCAGACTGACCAGCGGGATCGCCAACGCATTGGCCACCGGTGAAATCACCGACACCTGCTGGAACAGCGCCAGCAGCGGCGGCACCAGCGCGATGGTCACGGCCCATTGCACCCGCGCCCAGGCCGGCAGCCAGTGCGGCGGCTGCAGGCGGTTGACCGACACCAGCATGATGATGGCCACTGCACCGAAGGACAGCCAGAAGCCGGGCGCGCGCACCGCCCACGGATCGATCACCAGCACCACCAGCACGGCCCACGCGAGCACAACGCTCGCAGCCGTCGCGCGACCCGTCCACAACGCAATCGCCACCACGGCAAGCATGAACACCGTGCGTTGTGCCGGCACCGCAAAACCGGCAAGCAATGCATAGATCACTGCCGTCAGCAGACCCGCCACCGCCGCCGCCTTGACCGCAGGCAACGCCAGCGTCAGTCGCGCGCTGCGCCGCCACGCAAAATTCATCAACGCAAACGCCAGTCCGGAGAGCATGGTCACATGCAGCCCCGAGATACTCATCAGATGATTGACTCCAGTCCGCGTGTACACCTGCCACTGCTCCGACGGGATCGCCCGCTGGTCCCCCATCGCCAGCGCTGCAATCACGCCGGTGGCCGGCGCCTCACCGAGCACAGACTGTATGCGCGCGCGCATGCGTTCACGCAGCACTTCAATCCAGTACGCCGGCGCCTGCACCATGGCCTGCAAGCGCCGCGGATTGCTTTTCGGCCGCACGTAGCCGGTGGCGCGTATACCGCGCTCGAACAGCCACGCTTCGTAATCAAAGCCATGCGGATTGGCAGAACCATGCGGACGCTTCAACCGCACCAGCAGTTGCCAGCGTTCGCCGGGATGCACTTCGGGCAGCACCGCTGGCGATGCGTCGCGCGCGCCGCGCCCCCACCACGACAGCACGATGCGTTGCGGCACCTGCGCGCCGGGCGTCAGCACACGTTCGACGTCGAACTCGAAACGCACGCTGCGTTCAGCAGGCTGCGGCAGGCTGGCGACCACGCCGATCACGCTGATGTCGCGGCCCTCCCATTCCGGCGGCAGCGCATCAGCCATGCGCAGATGGGCCAGGCCCGCGGCCCAGAAAAATCCGCCACCAGCGCACACCATCAAGGTCAGCACTGTCCGTATCCAGCGTCTCCAGGCAGCCACTCCCCGGAACGCGGCCGCTGCAGCAGCAACTGCGAGCAGCACCCATGCCCATGCCAGCGGCGGCAGCGCGGGTTGCTGCTGCAGCCACCAGATACCGGCGGCAAAGGCGATAATAGGGGCGATCACGATGCATTTCTAACGCGGCACTACCGGTACCGCTGACGCAGCGTCCTGCCTTTTAACCGTTGCCAATTGACTGCTGGCAGTCCACGGGATCCAGGCACGCATGTATTCAGGTACGCATGTATCTGGTTTCGTTGAGAAAAGTACTGCAACACACAGACGATCCCGGCAATCATTGTAATAATCAGTTGCCGAATCATTGATACTGCGACGACAACAAGAGTAGCGACGCCCGAATTGACAATCAGCGGAAATAAAATGATCGGAACGAACAATGACTAACGCACTATGGTTTCTGCTCGTGGGCAGTCTGCTGCTCGCCAGGGGCCTTAGTTCCTCGATGCTCAAGCGCCTGCCAGTCACGCCAGCCATTATCTATCTGGCTGTGGGAATGCTGGTCGGACCTACGGTGCTCAATGCATTTCACTTCAATCCACTCAAGGAATCGGCTCTGCTGGAAGTGCTGACCGAAGTGGTTGTGCTGATTTCGCTGTTTTCCGCCGGCGTCAAAATGCCCGTGCCGGTCAGCTTTGCCCGCTGGCGCACGCCGATACTACTGGCATTTTTATCCATGGCGGTCAGCGTCGGAATCGTCGCCGCCTTTGCCTATATTGTGCTCGGTTTGCCACTGGGCGCGGGCGTTTTACTGGGCGCAATCCTGGCGCCGACCGATCCGGTATTGGCCACCGATGTGCAGATCCGACATTCCAGAGACCGCGACCAGCTCCGCTTTACCCTGACCTGCGAAGCGGGCATGAACGACGGCAGCGCTTTTCCGTTTGTGATGTTGGGGATGGGGATGCTCGGACTGCACGAGCTCGGAGAATTCGGCCTGCGCTGGGCGCTGGTCGATGTGCTGTGGGCGACGGCGGCGGGAATCGCCATCGGCGTCATTTCTGGTGTCGCACTGGGCCATGTGGCATGGAAGTTGCGCCGAGAATCTCCCAAGCACGACTTCATGTACGACTTCCTCGGACTCGGTCTGATCGGTGTCGTTTACGGCATGAGTGTCCTGGTCAATGCGTGGGGATTTTTGGCAGTATTTTTTGCTGCCGTTGCGTTGCGCCAAACCGAACTAAAACTCTCCTCCGGCGCAGGTCTGGATCACCGGGATCGGCCCGGCGAATCGACAGGAGAACAGGCAAGTCCCGACCAAGAGCCGCTGCCGACCGTCAGTGGAGGATCCCTGGTATTCAAGGAACATCTGGAGAGACTCTCGGAAGTGGTACTCGTCCTGCTAATTGGTGGCACGCTGTTTCTCGACTCCTGGAGCTGGCGGGCAGTGGGATTTGCGCTGTTTTTATTTGTAGTGGCACGCCCGGTCAGCGTCCTCATCGGTCTGTTGGGTACCCGCACCTCATGGCCAATACGCGGCATGGTGGGCTGGTTCGGGGTACGCGGCATCGGGTCACTGTACTACCTGATGTATGCCATACAGCATGGTCTTCCCGAAAAACTGGCTCTGGAACTAATTCAATTGACGTTAATCACAGTGGCGCTATCCATAATCGTCCACGGAATCAGCGTCAAACCAATGATGGGACGCTTCTGGCGTCACCGCAAACATCTGCCAGAACCATAAGTGTTCTTCCTATCCCATGGATAATCACCACGGCTGCATAACGTAGCGCAATCATCCTGAGCGGACCTTCCACAATTCTGTCCAGCAACCCTGCCCATGCCCCGCAAATTTTTCCGCAAATACCTGCCCACCCACCAGTCGATCATCGGCAACCGCTGGCTTGCCTGGTGCGGGCCCTGGCTCAAGCATCACAATCTTTGGCACCTGCACCGGCGTTCGGTCGCCGGTGGCGTTGCCGTCGGCCTGTTTGCCGGACTGATCCCCGGCCCGCTGCAAATGCTCACAGCCGTGCTGCTGTCCATCCTGTTCCGCGTCAACCTGCCGGTGGCCGCACTGATGACGCTGTACACCAATCCGCTGACTATCGTGCCGCTGTATTACGTCGCCTACCGCATCGGCGCACTGGTGACCCTGAGCGATGCCACACGCCTGCCCTCAACTTTCAGCATGGAAGGCCACGACCTGACCAGCTGGATCCCGGCGCTGATCGACTGGATGGTGTCGCTGGGCAAACCGCTGGCCGTGGGCCTGCCGCTGCTGGCGATCGCACTGGCGGTGATCGGTTATCTGCTGGTCGACGGCGGCTGGCGCCTGTATGTCCATCTGGCCTGGCGCCGCCGGCGCCGGCAACGCGAGGACGAAGCACCATGACCGCACCCGCTTACTGGAAACGCGCCACCCGCAGCCTGAGCGCGGTTGATCCCGTGCTCGGCAGCCTGATCTCACGTTACAAAGGACTGACACTGGCCAGCCGCGGCGATGCCTTTCAAACGCTGGCGCGCTCCATCGTCGGCCAGCAGATTTCAGTCAAGGCCGCGCAAAGCGTATGGGATCGTTTCGCCGCAGAAGTCGGCACCATGCAACCCAAACGCGTGCTCAAACTGTCGGAGGCACGGCTGCGCGGCTGCGGCCTGTCGGGACAGAAAGTCAGTTACCTGCTCGACCTGTCGGAGCGCTTCGCCAAGGGCGTAATGGTGGTCGAGCGCTGGCACGACATGGATGACGAAACCCTGATTGCCGACCTGACCCAGGTCAAAGGCATAGGCCGCTGGACCGCGGAAATGTTTCTGATTTTTTATCTGACGCGCCCCGACGTGTTTCCGCTGGGCGACCTCGGCGTGCAGCGCGCGCTGAGCCTGCACTACAATAAAGGCCGCAAGCTTTCCGATCGACGCATCACGCAGTTAAGCAAACTGTGGACACCCTGGCGCTCGGTCGCCACCTGGTATCTGTGGCGCAGCCTGGACCCGGTACCGATCGAATACTGAGCCTGAAAATATAAAAATACCAATAAAAACAATAGCTTATATTATCTCACCCATGAGTCAGTCGCCCGCCGCCTTGCCCCACCACGAATTCGTCACCGCCATGCATGACGGTGCCATCACCGTCAATTTCGATCCCAAGGCAGCCGGGCATTTTGTCAGCGGACAACTGATGCTGCCGCTGGTGAAACTGCCTGTGCTCGGCATCGGCGTGGCATTGGCGCTCGTGGGATGGATCTGGACGGGGCTGCTGATCGTTGCGCTGGGCATCATTGTGCCGCTGATGATCAAGCGCGGCGCGCCCTACTTCCTGATGCAGCAAGCGCTGGAAGATGAAAATATCTACCGGAGCCTGATCAGCGCCCGTGTCATGCAAATCATCACGCGTGAAGAACACGCGTAAAAAAATCAGCGCTGCGGCTTGAGGACACCGTCCTCGAGTTCAAGTATGCGGTCAGCGCGTTCGGCCATGCGCGGGTCGTGGGTGACGATCACAAAACTGGTCTGGGTTTCACGATTGAGCTGCAGCATCAGGTCAAACACCGTTTCCGCCGTGCGCCGGTCGAGGTTGCCGGTAGGCTCATCGGCCAACACACACGCCGGTTTGGTCACCAGCGCCCGCGCCAGCGCCGTGCGCTGACGCTCACCACCCGACAGTTCACCCGGCGTATGCGTCAGCCGATGCCCCATGCCCACGGCTTCCAGCATGGCCCGCGCGGCAGCGAGTGCCGCGGCACGCGGTTCACGGCGGATGATCAGCGGCATCGCAACGTTTTCCTCGGCGCTGAATTCCAGCAACAAATGGTGAAACTGGTACACAAAACCCAGCGCGCGGTTACGCACCGCGCCGCGCTGCTTTTCGCTCTGCCCCGACAAGGCCTCACCCAGGATGCTGACCTCGCCCGCACTGGGCGCATCCAGCCCGCCCAGCAGATGCAGCAGCGTGCTTTTGCCCGAACCTGAAGCGCCGATAATCGCAATACGCTCGCCGGGCATCACGTCGAGATCGATACCCAGCAGCACCGGCACCGCATCCGCACTTTCGCGGTAGGCTTTGCGCAGGCCGCGGCAACTGATGACCGGCACAGTCACGGCAACATCACTCATAGCGTCACTCATAGCGCAGCGCCTCCGCCGGATTGACCTGCGCCGCGCGCCAGCTCGGATAGAGCGTCGCCAGCACCGACAGCACAAAAGCCACCACTGCCGTCAACACCACATCCCCTGCCTGCAACTGCGATGGCAGGTCGGCGATCTGATAGACATCCTGCGGCATGAACTTGATGTGGAACAGGTTCTCGATGAAAGCAATGATGCTGGCCACATTCAGCGCCCCGATGATGCCGAACACGATGCCGCAGCCTACGCCGATGGCACCGATCAGCGTGCCCTGCACCATGAAGATGCGCATGACTTCACCGGGCGACGCACCCATGGTGCGCAGGATGGCGATGTCGGCCTGTTTTTCCTTGACGACCATGAACAGGCTGGACACCATGTTGAACGCCGCGATGGCGATGATAAAAAACAGCAGCAGCGACATCATGCGTTTCTCGAGTTCAACGGCACGGAAATAAGTGGCGTTGAAACGCGACCAGTCGCTGACTGACACTTCCAGCGGCAGTTCCGCCAGCAGTTCGCGGCTCACCTGGCGCGCGAGGAACAGGTCATCGAGTTTCAGCCGCACACCGGTGACCTGATCGCCCATGCGGTACAGCCGCTGGGCATCTTCGATATGCACCACCGCCAGACCTGAATCGATTTCGTAATGCCCCACTTCGAAGGTACCGGTCACCGTGAACTGCCGCAACCGCGGTAGTATTCCTGCCGGCGTCACCTGTCCCTGAGGCGCCACCAGCACTACCCTCTCGCCGACGACTACGCCCAGTGCGCGTGCCAGCGGCGCCCCCAGCACCACGTTGTATTCGCCGGAACGCAAAGCATCAAGATTGCCCGAGCGCATATGCGCGCCGATTTCACTGACCTTGCCTTCCAGCGCCGGATCGATGCCGCGCAGAAAGGCGCCGCGCACATTGCCGCCGCTGGTCAGCAGTCCCTGCGCCGATACATAGGGCGCCGCCGCCAGCACATGCCGGTGTTTGGCCGCAATTCCGGCAACCTCGCGCCAGTCGCGCAACGTATCGCCCACGCCAGTGATCTGCACATGCGCCACCGCGCTCAGCATGCGCGTGCGCACTTCGCGCTGAAAACCGTTGAACACCGACAGCACCGTAATCAGCACCGTCATGCCCAGCGCGATGCCGATCACCGAGATCAGCGATATCACCGAGATAAAGCGCGTGCGCTGGGGAGAGCGTGTGTAACGCAAGCCTACGAATAACGGAAATGAATTCACGGGTGATGGCAAAAAAGGAAAGGCGCAGTGTGCCACAAATGGCCCTCGACAACGCCATGCTCGGGACCACACGCATGCTAGACTCGACGCAAGCCATGGCGCTAACGATTACGCTGACGCCGACGACCCCATACCCGGACCGTGCATCTCACTCTCTTCATACCTGACCTGCTGCCGCCCGACGGCATAGAAGCCGCTTACGCCGGCGACGGCCCCGCCCCCCTGTTGCGCAGTATGCTCGGCCGCAGTGAACTGCAGCGTTTTGCGGCCATTGATACCGAAGCCTGGCTGTGCCAGGCCTTTGAAGTCGAGCCGCGCGATGACTGGCCGGTCGCCGCACTGACAGCCGCCGTCGATGGCCTGGCTGCGGAAACCGACTGGTGGCTGCGCGCCGATCCCGTGCACCTGCAAATGCAGCGCAACACCACGCGGCTGCTGGCAGCACCGGCGCTGACCCTCAACGACGAGGAAGCTGCCGCCTATACCAAAACACTGAATGAGCACTTCGGCAGCGACGGCATCACGATCACGGCAGCACATCCGGTCCGTTGGTACATACGGCAGACGGAAACCCCTGCCGTCACCTCGCCCACGCTGAGTGCCGTAGCGGGCCGGCCGCAGCGCGGTGCGCCACTAGCCGGGGCGCAGGCCAGCCGCTGGCATCGCGTGCTGACCGAAGCGCAGATGGTGCTGCACGAACATCCGCTCAATGCCGCACGCGAAGCGCGCGGCCTGCCTGCCGTCAACAGCCTGCTGCTGTGGGGCGGCGGCCGCAAACCCGCAGTACCGGGGCGGCATTTCTCCCATGTCTGGAGCAACGACCCTCTGGCCACCGCACTGGCCGTGCAAAGTGCAGCAACCTTCGCCGATACGCCGGCCAATGCCGCCAGCTGGTTTGCCCACAAACCGGATGCCGGCAGCCGCCATCTGGTCACTCTCGAACGCGTCCACCATGCCGCACGTTATGGCGGCCCCGATGCCTGGATCAAGGCGGTCTCCGCCCTGGAAGAAAGCTGGTTCGCCCCCTTGTGGGCGGCGCTGGACAGCCGCAGGCTCAAGGAACTGGTGATTGTTGCCGGCGGCTCCGAGCACTGCCTGCGCTGCACCCTGCGCTCAGTCGACAAACTTAAATTCTGGCGGCGCCCGCTGCACTGGCAACACCTGGCCAAGGCCAGCACATGAGCAACACCGCTTGAACAACATCGTCACCCGGCGCGTCGACGAGGCCGCCGCTGCGCAACTGGTGGCAGACGGCCTGTCGCCGTTCATGGCGCGCATATACGCAGCGCGCAACATCGCCGATGCCGGACAGCTCACGCCGGATCTGTCGCGACTGATCGATCCCGAACACCTGCTCAACGTCAAGGTCATGGCCGCGCTGCTGGCCGATGCCATTGCCGAAAACAAAAAACTGCTGATCGTCGCCGACTATGATGCCGACGGCGCCACCGCCTGCGCAGTCGGCCTGCGCGCGCTGCGCGGCTTCGGCGCGCAAGTGGATTATCTGGTGCCCAACCGTTTTGAATACGGTTACGGCCTGACTCCGGAAATCGTGGAGCTCGCCGCCGCGGAAAAAAAACCTGATGTGCTGATTACCGTGGACAACGGCATCGCCAGCATCGACGGCGTGGCCGCAGCCAACCGGCTGGGCATGAAAGTGCTGGTCACCGACCACCACCTGCCCGGCGATGAATTGCCCGATGCCTGGTGCATCATCAATCCCAACCAGCCGGGTTGCACTTTTCCCAGCAAAAGCCTTGCCGGCGTCGGCGTGATGTTTTATCTGATGCTGGCGCTGCGCGCCGAACTGCGCAACCGCGGCGCCTATGCGGTAAAAACCGAACCCAACCTCGGCGCCCTGCTCGACCTGGTGGCACTGGGTACGGTCGCCGACGTCGTGCGCCTCGACGACAACAACCGACTGCTGGTACACCACGGCCTGCAGCGCATCCGTGCCGGCCGCGCACAACCCGGCATCAACGCGCTGTTCAGTGCCGCCGGACGCGATGTCCACCGCGCCGCCACCTACGATCTCGGTTTTGTCGCCGGGCCGCGGCTCAATGCCGCCGGCCGCCTCACCGACATGTCGCTGGGCATCGAATGCCTGATCACCGACGATGCAGTGCGCGCCGGCGAAATCGCCCGCGAGCTGGATCAGTTGAACCGCAAGCGCCGCGACATCGAAGCCGACATGCAGGAATCGGCACTGGCCACCGTTGAAGACGTGGCGCCCGGCTACACGCTGAGCCTGTTTAATGCCGAATGGCATCAGGGCGTCATCGGCATCCTCGCCTCGCGTTTACGCGAACGTTTCCACCGCCCGACTTTCGCTTTTGCCGCGTCGGGTGACAACGAACTCAAAGGCTCCGGGCGTTCGATACCGACGCTGCATCTGCGCGACGCACTCGATCTGGTATCCAAACGTCACCCGCAGCTGATCCTGCGTTTCGGCGGCCACGCCGCGGCGGCCGGACTGACACTGCGCGCTGACAGCTTCGACACGTTTCGCGATGCTTTCGAGTCCGTGACCCGCGAACTGCTGACGCCCGCTGATCTCGAACGCGAATGGCTCACCGACGGCTCGCTGCAGCTACAGGATCTGACGCTGGACAATGCCACCGCGCTGGGCGATGCGGTCTGGGGCCAGGGTTTTGCCGAGCCGCGTTTTTATGACTGCTTTGAAGTCGCCGCCCAACGTGTGGTCGGCGAACGCCATCTGAAACTGCGGTTGCGCCGCGACGAGCTAAGCGTGGATGCCATGCTGTTCGGTCACGCAGATCCGCTGCCGGATCAAATCGCTGCAACTTATCGCCTCAGCGCCAATCACTACAATGGCGCAGTCACGCTGCAACTGATACTCGAGCACTGGCAGGCTCCGGACTGAGCAGACCCCCGGCCGCTTGCCGGATAACAATATCTTCCCAGCGTTTGCAATAGCCCCAATTCTGCAGACAATTGAATAAATTGACTGTTTGAGTTACATGTAGTGTCAAACAGTAGTGTCAAGCAAAAATATCGGCGCAATCAGCAACAGTGCCGGATCATAAAAACCACGAGTAATGAGGAGAAATCAGCCATGACAGCAATAGTTGCATCCACCGCCCGTACCATCAGGGCACGCTCGCCGCTAACGCGCCCCCTGGTTGCCGCACTCGTCGCCGGCGGCATGCTGGCCGCAAACGCCGGTACCGTGCTCGCCGACAAGATCGCCTTCCGTGCCGGTTCCGGCCATCCGCCGGTGCTCGCCTACGTCGATCAGTTCAAAAAATATTTCATTCCTGAATTCAAAAAACGCGTCAAAGCCGAAGCCGGACATGATGTGTCGTTCGTTGAGGCTTACGGCGGTTCGGTCGCGAAACTGCCGGAAGTGTTCGACGCCGTAGAAAGTGGCCTGCTCGACATCGGTCTGCTGTCGGTGCCGTTTAAGCCGCGCAACCTGTTCCTCGCCAACTACGGTTACAAAGTGCCGTTCGGCCCTGAGGACCCCGTGCGCGCCGGCGAAATCGCGCGCAAGATTTACGATGCCGTGCCGGAGATGAACAAGTCGCTCGAGCCGAAAAACAACGTCGTGCTCGCCGTGCTGTCTGCCAGCAATTACCAGATCGCCACCAAGGAACCGTGGAGTACGCTGGAAGATCTCAAAGGCCGCAAGATCCAGGCCGCAGGCCCGAATCTGCCGTGGCTCGCCGGCACCGGCGCCACCCCGGTACAGGGCGGCCTCGCCGGCGCCTACAACAACCTGAAAACCGGCGTAGCGGAAGGCATTCTGATGCACTACCAGGGCATCAAGGGCTTCAAGCTGTATGAGCCGGCGCCTTACATCGCGCGAATCGATTTCGGCGCGCTGCCGATCAACATGCTGACCATCAACAAAAAGAAGTACGGCGCGCTGCCGCAGAAAGTGCGCAAGATCATGCATGAAGTCGCCGCGGTGTACGAAAAGCGGGTCAACAAGGCCAACGCCGACCTCGACAAAACCGCGGTCAAGTTCATGGTTTCCAAGGGCGCAAAAATCCTGCCAATTGCCGAAGCCGTGAAAGAACAATGGGCGCGGGCGTTGACCAACATCCCCAATGAAGCCGCCGCCGAAGGCGACAAGCTCGGCCTGCCGATGCGCGACGTGCTCAAGATGTACATCGACCTGCTGAAAAAAGACGGCAACAAAAAGATGGATGCTTACAATCTCAAGTAAGCCGCGTTCATCGATCCGGCATGGTGCATGGTGCGCCATACCGGATCGCTTCTCTTCCCTGCCTGCTGATGCTGCTGCATCGCAACGGCAGGCAGCCATGACGCGCATTCACAATCACGGACTGACCCCATGGTAAAACTGCTGGGCCAGATAAACAGGGCGCTGATGGTGTTTGCCGCCTGCTGGGCATTTTTCCTGGCGATCAACATCACGCTCGATGTGCTGGGCCGCGGCGTCTTCAACCATCCACTGACCGGCACCCACGAAATCATCCGCAACTCGGTGGCGATGATCACCTTCCTGCAAGTCGCCTATGCGGTGCAGTCGAAGTCGATGCTGCGCGCTGACTTCCTGATCCATCTGTTCCCCGATTGGCTGACGCGCACCCTCAATGTGCTGGGTTATCTGGCCGGCGCCATCGTGTTCGGCCTCATCGTCTACGGCTGCATCGATCCGCTGATCAATGCCTACGAGCGCGGCGAATACGAAGGCGAAGGTGCGCTGCGCGTGCCGGTATGGCCGACTTATTGCGTAATCATTCTCGGCAGCACGCTGGCCTGCTTGAGTTATCTGGTGCTGCTCACCCAGGAATTCACCGGCCGCAAACCACCCGTCGGCCAACCTGCAACCATCAGCGGAGCCGCATCATGATCGACATGACGACGGCGTTTGCCGTGCTGGGCCTGCTGCTGGTCATGGTGTTTGCCGGCTTTCATATCGCCATCGCACTGGGCGTGACCAGCCTGCTCGGCCTCTACCTGGTCACCGATTCCTTCGAGATCACCGTCAACACCCTGGCGCGGACTTCGTTCGAGGGCATGCGCGGTTATCTGTTTGCTGCGCTGCCGCTGTTCATGCTGATGGGCGAATTCCTGTCGCGCTCCGGCGCCGCCCAGGATCTGTACGTCGGCATCAACCGCGCCTTGCGCCGCATCCCCGGCCGGCTGGCGCTGGCGACCGTGCTCGGCAATGCAGTATTCGCATTCCTCACCGGCGTCTCCATCGCCGCTGCTGCCGCGTTCACCCGTATCGCCTATCCGCAGATGAAGGCTTTTAACTACGACCGCGGCCTCGCGCTCGGCGTCATCGCCGGTTCGTCCTGCCTGGGCATGCTGATCCCGCCCAGCACACTGATGATCCTGTGGGCCATTCTGGTCGAAGAATCCATAGGCCATCTGTTCCTCGCCGGCATCGTGCCAGGCCTGCTGCTGGCCGCCCTGTTCTCAGCCTATGTGCTGATTTCCGCGATCCGCCACCCCGAACGTTATGGTGAAGGCCCGCGAGCCGGCGATGCCAGCCTGCAATCCGTAGGCGCCGCAGCCGCCACACCCGGCGCCACCACAACAGAACCGGTATTTGATGAATCAGTGGTCAAGGTCCGCGACATCACCGTCAGCGCACTATGCGTGGTCGGCATGATCGGCTGTGTACTCGGTGGCATCTGGTTCGGTTTTTTCACGCCCACCGAAGCCGCCGGCGTCGGCGTTTTGTTGGCCCTCACCTTCGCGGTACTGGTCAAGGGCATCGGCTGGCGCGATATCATCGCCGGCATCCTGCAGGTCGGTCGCACGCTGGCACCACTGATGGTGCTGATCCTGATGGCGCTACTGTATTCACGCGCGCTGGCCCTGACCGGCATCGGCGGCGCCATCGAAGAATATTTCACCGACGCCAACTTCGCGCCCTGGATCGTGCTGCTGTTCATGGTCGTGGTGTGGTTCCTGCTCGGCATGATCATCGATTCCAAATCCATCATGCTGCTGACCGTGCCGGTGTTTGCCCCGCTCGGTGAACTGATCGGTTACGACCCGATCGCCTTCGCCATCATCGGCATCATAGCCATCGAAACCGGCTTGCTGACGCCACCCTTCGGCCTCATCGTCTACACCGTCAAGAGTTCGGCCAACGATGACGAAGTCAGCGCCCTGCAGATCTTTGCGGCCTCCACGCCGTACTGGATAATGCTGCTGGTAGTGGTCGTGCTGCTGGCGATCTGGCCCGAAGTGGCGACTGGCCTGGGCAAATACATACTCTGAAACATGCTCTGAACTGACTGCGGCGGCGACGCCATTATGGATGGTTTTCGGGCAATGAAAGGAATCATGAAACACGAACTCATCCTCACCGCCAAAGGCCACCAGGGCACGCAGCAGCGCATGGAGCAGGAATTCAAACTGCTCAAGCTGTGGGAAGTATCCGACCGCGCGGCAGCACTCAAACAGGCCGCACCGAAAATCCGGGCGCTGGCCCATACCGGCCACACCAAAGTTGATGCCGCATTGATGGATGCGCTGCCGAAACTCGAGATCATTTCCAACTTCGGCGTCGGCGTGGATCAGATCGATCTGGATGCCGCCAAAAAACGTAACATCATCGTCACCAACACTGCCAATGTGCTCAACGACTGCGTCGCCGACTGCGCGATGGCACTGATATTGAATACGCTGCGCAAGTTTCCGCAGGCCGACAAATACCTGCGCGCCGGGCGCTGGAAAAGCGACGGCACCTACACCTTCACCACCTCGCTCGGCGGCAAAACCCTGGGCATCATCGGCCTCGGCCGCATCGGCGAGGAAATCGCCGTCCGCGCGCAGGCCTTCAAGATGAACATCCGTTATCACAACCGCAACAAGAAAGACGTGCCCTACGCCTACGATCCCGATGTCGTGACGCTGGCGAAAAATTCGGATGTGCTGGTGGCCATCACCCCCGGCGGCCCGGAAACCAGCAAGCTGGTGAATGCCGCGGTACTGGACGCACTCGGCCCGCAGGGTTACCTGGTCAACGTCGCGCGCGGCTCGGTGGTCGACCAACCAGTACTGCTGCGCTATTTGCAGGAGAAAAAGATCGCCGGTGCCGGACTCGACGTCTACGCGCAGGAGCCCGATGTGCCGTCGGAATTCTTCGAACTCGACAACGCCGTATTGCTGCCGCACATGGCCAGCGCCACCAATGAAACGCGCACGGCCATGGGCAATCTGCAGATCGAAAATCTGCAACTGCATCTGGCCGGCAAGGCAGTGATGACACGAGTGGTTTGATAGCGATGAAAATGGATACGGGACCCGCGGGCATATCAAACACCGGCTACCGTCTGATTATTTCGGCAAGGAAGCGACAATGATGAACATGGGATACAACAGCCTGTGGGGAGTGTTGATCCTCGCCGGCGACATCTGGGCGATTATCAATATTTTTCAGAGCTCCGCCTCCAACGAGAAAAAACTGATCTGGATCCTGGCCGTGGTACTGCTGCCGCTGCTGGGACTGATCCTCTGGTTTTTCCTCGGCCCACGGAATGGCAAAACATAGCAACCCAAGGTACCAACCCACAACCCAAGGTACCGGAGTCGAATTCTTTTCTATCACACGCTCATGAAATCAATGCTTCAAAAAGAAATCGACTCCGGTACCTTTGGTTTGCTCGCATCGCCACGCCCGGTTCGCGCTTTGGCGTGCCGATTGCGCGCACCTTGGGCAATTGCCTTTCAGTAGAAAACATGGCGCTACTGGCGGCGGCGTTCGGCATATCGCGCACCAAGAAAATGCTGGTGCTGGCCGAGAACCTGACCGCGGATGAAGCGCTGACGGCTGGATTCCTCGCCGAGATCGTCGCCCCGGAAGCGCTGGATGCGCGGGTGGATGAACTGTGCGCGCGGCTGGCCGCGCCAACGCACCGGTGACCATGCGCGTGACCAAGGAAGGGCTCAAGCGACTGCTGCATGCGGGCCTGCCGGACGGGTTGGACCTGATCCGCGAATGTTACGGCAGCCGCGATTTCAAGATCGGCGTTGAGGCCTTCATGGCGAAACAGCAGCCGCAGTGGACGGGTAATTGAAGCGTTAACAATTCAATGTGTATCCGGCGGCTGGACATTGCCGAATTGAAAAAAAGATAATGGTGGTGATATGGGGGCGGCGGTGATATGGGGACGGAGCCCTATTTCTTTTCGCCAGTCGCAGGCAATCCACGGGTATTGAACTGATGCTACGTCTCGCATGCATGGTAGAGCGTCCCGGTGACTATCGTTGGTCGAGTTACGCGTGCTATGCCGCAGGCAAAACAAATGATCTGATCCAGGATCATCCGCTCTATCACGCGCTGGGCGCGACGCCGGAAGCCAGACACGAGGGCGCCTTCCAGCGCAGAATGATCTGATCGGCGAGATCAGTCAGTTCTGATGCGGTCAGGTCAGGGATCAGCACATCTGCTGCGGGCAAATTTGCGTTGTAGGGGCGTGTAATGAGTGCGCCACGGCAGCCAGCTGCCTGGGCGCCGATCGTGTCCCACAAATGACAGGCGACGAGGCACAGGTCCGATGCCTCGACACCCATCCCTTCTGCCACGTGGTGGTAAGTTTCGGGAGCAGGCTTGAATTTTCGAACAGTCTCAACACTGAAGGAGCGTTCGAAGAAGCCGCCAAGCCCGGCGCGTTCAAGTGGCGTGGGCGAAGATGCGCTTGCCGAATTTGTCAGCGTCACAAGTCGGAAACCAGCATCGCGCAGTCGGGTGAGCGCCGGGACGACGTCGGGATGCGCCGGCATCGTATTCATCCGCGCCTTCAGTTCATCGATGTCGCTGTCGGTGACAGTTGCGCCATGGATAGACGCGACCATACGCAGGGTTCCCACGGCCAGCACGCCGAACGGCGTGTAGAGACCCGAAAGGGTCATTGTCTGGGAGTAGAGGATCAGTTGCGCAAACCACTCTCTCAGAACGGACTTGTCGTCGAAGACTCGATCAAACAGGGGTTCGAGCGTGGTGATGTCGAGTAGCGTCTCATTCACGTCGAAAACGATAATCGAAACTGGTGTGTTACTGGACATGGGTCATCCTTCCCAGGTGTTTGCCTGTGCCTGCCGCTTGACCGCAGAGAGAATTAAAGGCCAGGCGCGATATATTTTCATCCCTCTACATGCGTTAAATGCGAGTGAAAGGTACCGGAGTCGAATAATTTTTTGCATTCCCCTTCCGCAACTGGCTCAAAATTGAGCGTACTGTCGGAACGATATCGACTCCGGTACTGCGGATTTTCACGAATGAGCGGATTGGCGGGCATGCTCCCGGCCACGGAGCGCCGCGTAGACGCCGCCGAGGACGACCCCGTAGATTACGTGCAGCATGAGTGTCATAACCGGAGTTGCCATTCCGAGATTCATGCCGAAGAATCCCGCGCCAGCCATCGGCATCACGGCAACCATCATCACCACCCAGGCGCCTATGCCGAAGACCACGCCTTTCAGCCAGAGACTGCCTCCCGGGAGCTTCGGTGCGAGCAGCGCAAATAGACCGCCATGAATGACCGCGCCGATCATGAAGTGAGCTATCCAGCCCATGGCAAGGCTACCGCCCATCATGCCGCTCAGCATTGAGATGACATCGAGCTCGGGCATCAGCCCCAGCGCCGACTTCATCGCCATAAGCATCGACAGAACCACAGTCGCCGAGAAACCGGCGATCACACCTTTTCCAATATTTTTCGTCACGAATCTCCTTCAGACAGGGGTTAACCGGAATCTGCGCCATCACATTCGCGTGCAGCGGGTTCGTTTCCGGAAAGCCTCCGCAAACGTTGAATTGCGCGAGTTCCGTCCCGCTTGGTTACTTGGCAAAACATACTCGGCAGTGCAGTGACTATCTTGCCACAGTCTACCCGCACTTTACCCACACTTGAAGGCGCGGTATGTACGATTCCCCACAGTACGCCCCGCATACTCGAGGAGACGCCGTTGATCGCCAGGATGCATGGCGTAGCCTGTTTCATCGCTGCCACAGAATGCGTGGAGGTTCCAGCTTGCCCGCCAGCGATGCCTCGTGCTGAAACTGCACGCGGTAGATTTCACCGAATTCGTGGTCGATAAACCGTTCCGCATTGATGACCTTGACGGCCACTTCCTGATCGGAAAACGTGTCGCGACTCAGATACACCGAACTCGAAGCACCCTTGCCTAGCAAACGCACCAGTTCGTATTTACCCAGATTTTTCATTGTTATTCCACGTATCCCGGTTCTCGAACATGCCGCAAAACACCGGCATTCCCCCCCGCCCACAACATCCGGTGATGGCTGCGCGCCGCTTCCACCCACTGTTCAGCGCAGTAAATCCACAGTGAACCTTGTTGAGCCTATTAAAGTGGCCATGCGCCGCGCAGTCAAACGTTGCCCCCCGACCGCTGCGGGCAGACTGGATACAAGGGCCGCATGCAGGTGCCTGCACAACAGCAGCTCACAACACTGCCGTCGACCCGCGACTGCTGTAAAATCCGGGTTTTCCGCAGGAACCCCCATGGAAGCCGAACGCATCAACGCCATTGCCTATCGCCTGGACGACCTCGAAGAGCGCGCGGGGTCTCTGCGGAGGTATCTTTGACTACGATGCCAAGGAACGCCGCCTCGAGGAACTGATCAAGCTGAGCGAAGACCCCGCGCTGTGGAGCGATGCCCAGCGCGCGCAGGAAGTCGGCCGCGAACGCAAGATACTGGAAGGCATCGTGGTCACGCTGAAAGGCCTCGACCGTGACATGCGCGATGCGCAGGAACTGTTTGCGATGGCGCGCAGCGAAAAGGACGAGAGCACACTGGTCGCGCTTGAGCAGGACGCCGCCAAACTGGCCGGCGTTGTGGAAGATATGGAATTCCGCCGCATGTTTTCCAATCCCATGGATCCCAACAACTGTTTCCTCGACATCCAGGCCGGATCGGGCGGCACCGAGGCGCAGGACTGGGCTTCCATACTGGAGCGCATGTATCTGCGTTATTCCGAAATCAAGAAATTCCGCGTTGAAGTCCTGGAAGAGTCGGAAGGCGACATTGCCGGCATCAAAAGCGCCTCTCTGAAAATCAGCGGTGAATACGCCTACGGTCATTTACGCACCGAATCCGGCGTGCACCGGCTGGTGCGCAAATCGCCGTTCGACGCCAACAGCCGCCGCCACACGTCGTTCGCCAGCGTGTTCGTCTACCCCGAGGTCGACGACTCCATCGAAATCGAAGTCAATCCGGCGGACCTGCGCGTGGACACCTATCGCGCCTCCGGTGCCGGCGGCCAGCACATCAACAAGACCGATTCCGCGGTGCGCATCACCCACATCCCCACCGGCATCGTCGTGCAGTGCCAGAGCGACCGCTCGCAGCACCGCAACCGCGCCGAAGCCAACGCGATGCTGAAATCCAAGCTCTACGAACTGGAACTACGCAAACGCAACGAGAAGAAACAGGCCATGGAAGATGCCAAGACCGACATCGGCTGGGGGCACCAGATCCGCTCCTATGTGCTGGACCAGTCGCGCATCAAAGATCTGCGCACCAACGTCGAGATCGGCAACACCCAGGCCGTGCTCGACGGCGACCTCGACGAATTCATCACTGCCAGCCTCAAATCCGGCCTCTGAGCCCAACGGACAAAAACGCCATGGAAAATCCAGATACCAACACCACGCCGCCAGTCGACACCAACAAGATCATTGAGGAACGCCGCGCCAAACTCACGGCGCTGCGCAAAAAAGGCCCCGCCTTTCCCAATGATTTCGTGCGCGCCCACCTCGCCGAGGAGCTCGCTGCCGAATTCGAGGACACCGACGGCAAGAAACTCGCCGCGACACCGGTCATGGTCTGCCTCGCCGGCCGCATCATGCTCAAGCGCGTGATGGGCAAGGCCAGCTTTGCCTCCATCCAGGACATGAGCGGGCGCATGCAGATCTACGTTTCCGTCGACGACACCGGCGCTGACGCGCTGGAAGCCTTCAAACACTATGACATCGGCGACTTCGTCGGCGTCGAAGGCACACTGTTCAGGACCCAAAAAGGCGAATTGACGGTGCGCGTGAACAAACTGCGCCTGCTGACCAAGTCGCTGCGCCCGCTACCCGAGAAATTCCACGGCCTGACCGACCAGGAACTGAAATACCGGCAGCGCTACGTCGATCTGATCATGAGCGAGGACACGCGCCTCGTCTTCGTCCAGCGCGGACGCATCATCCAGGCGATCCGCGATCTGCTCATCAGCCGGCGATACTATGAGGCGGAGACCCCGATGATGCACCCCATTCCCGGCGGCGCCTCGGCGCGACCGTTCGCGACCCACCACAACGCGCTGGACATGCAGCTCTACCTGCGCATTGCGCCAGAGCTGTACCTGAAACGGCTGGTCGTCGGCGGTTTCGAGAAGGTCTTCGAGATCAACCGCAATTTCCGCAACGAAGGCATGTCGACCCGCCACAACCCAGAATTCACGATGCTGGAGTTCTACGCGGCCTACACCAACCACATATACCTGATGAATTTTGTCGAGCTGATTCTGCGTGCTGCCGCACAAGCCGCGTGCGGCACCGAACAGATCACCTATCAGGGCCGCGCCATCGACCTGTCCCAGCCGTTTGCCCGGCTGACCATTGCCGGGGCCATCAAAAAGTACCGCCCAGAGATCGGCGACGACGTGCTCAATGACCGCGCACGCATCATTGCCAAGCTCAACGAATTAAAAATACCGTTCCGTGAACACGACGGCCTCGGCGGCCTGCAGCTCACCCTGTTCGAGAACACCGTAGAAGCCGAGCTGTTCGATCCCACCTACATCATCGATTACCCCGCCGAAGTCTCGCCGCTGGCCCGGCGCAGCGACACCAATCCCGAGGTCACCGAACGTTTCGAGCTCTACATTGCCGGCCGCGAAATCGCCAACGGGTTTTCGGAGCTGAATGATCCTGAAGACCAGGCCGAACGTTTCATGGAACAGGTGCGGCAGAAGGATGCAGGCGACCATGAAGCCATGCATTACGACGCCGATTACATCCGGGCGCTGGAATACGGACTGCCGCCCTGCGGCGGCGCTGGCATCGGCATCGACCGGGTGGTCATGCTGCTGACCGACAGTCCGTCGATTCGTGACGTCATCCTGTTCCCGCATATGCGACCGGAATGAATAAAATAAAACCTAACCGTTCGCCCTGAGCCTGTCGAAGGGCAAACGGAGAAGGAGTAGTCATGGAGCACCCGCTCTGGCAACCCGACGCACAGCAAGTCGCCGCCGCCAACCTGACGGCGTTCATGCGCAGCGTACGCGAGGCCGGCGGACCGCAACTCGACGACTACGCCGCACTGCACCGCTGGTCGATCACGCAGCCGAAGGATTTCTGGTGCTCGGTCTGGGATTTCTGCGGCGTCATTGCCGCGCACCGCGGCGACCGGGTGCTCGAACAAGCGCAACAGATGCCGGGCGCACGCTGGTTTCCTGACGCACGGCTTAATTACGCCGAAAATCTGCTGCGCGCCGCGAAGCAAGTCCCCTTGGGGGGCCGGAATGACGATGACACGGCCATCGTGTTCTGGGGTGAAAACCAGATCAAGAGCCGCATCAGCCATCGCGAACTGCGCGCCGAGGTGTCGCGCCTGGCTCAGGCCTTGCGCGCTGCCGGCATAAAGTACGGCGACCGCGTGGCCGGTTACCTGCCCAACCTGCCCGGCACGGTCATCGCGATGCTGGCCACCACCAGCATCGGCGCTGTCTGGTCGTCCTGTTCGCCCGACTTCGGCGTGCAGGGTGTGGTTGACCGCTTCGGCCAGATTGCGCCACGCATCCTGTTTGCCGCCGACGGTTATTTTTACAACCGCCGCACCCTCGACAACCTGCCGCGGCTGCGCGAAATCATGGCGCGACTGCCCAGCGTGGAAAAGCTGATCGTGGTGCCCTACACCTGCGGCGACCCGGTCATCAACGACCTGCCGCGCGCCATCAATATCCACGACTTCATGGCACCGTACCGGCCGCAGGCCATCGAATTCGCACAACTGCCATTCGATCATCCGCTGTTCATCATGTATTCATCAGGCACCACCGGCGTACCCAAGTGCATCGTCCACGGCGCCGGCGGCACGCTGCTGCAGCACCTGAAGGAACATGTGTTGCACACCGACATCAAACCCGGTGACCGCCTGTTTTATTTCACCACCTGCGGCTGGATGATGTGGAACTGGCTGGTGTCAGGTCTTGCTGCCGGTGCCACGCTGCTGCTCTATGACGGCTCACCGTTTGTCAGCAAGGGCGCAGTATTGTGGGATTACGCCGCGCAGGAAAAAATGACCGTCTTCGGCACCTCGGCCAAATACATCGATGCCCTGGCCAAACTCGGACTGGCGCCACGCGCCAGCCACGACCTGTCAGCGCTGCGCGCGGTGCTGTCCACCGGTTCACCGCTGGCGCCGGAAAGTTTTGACTACGTCTACCGCAACATCAAGTCCGACCTGCTGCTGGCCTCGATTTCGGGCGGCACCGACATCGTGTCCTGCTTTGCGCTGGGCTGCCCGCTGCTGCCGGTATGGCGCGGCGAATTGCAATGCCGCGGGCTGGGCATGGCGGTTGAAGTCTGGAATGACGCCGGTCAGTCTGTGCACGGCGAAAAAGGCGAACTGGTCTGCACCGTACCTTTTCCGTCGATGCCGGTCGGATTCTGGAATGACGCTGACGGAGCCAAATACCGAGCCGCCTATTTCGAACGTTATCCCGGGGTCTGGCACCACGGTGATTATGTCGAGCTGACGGCACACGACGGACTGATGATCCACGGCCGCTCCGACGCCGTGCTCAATCCCGGCGGCGTGCGCATCGGCACCGCTGAAATCTACCGCCAGGTGGAACAAATCGACGCCGTCGTCGAAAGCCTGGCCATCGGCCAGGACTGGCCGCCGCAGCAACCCGCCGATATGCGCGTCGTGCTGTTCGTGCGCCTGCGCGACGGCCTGACGCTGGACGCAGCGCTGATCGACGCCATCAAAAAACAGGTGCGCGACAACACCACGCCGCGCCATGTGCCGGCTGTGGTCATCCAGGTCGCGGACATCCCGCGCACCAAAAGCGGCAAGATCGTTGAACTCGCCGTGCGCAACATCGTCCATGGCCAGCCGGTCAAAAATATCGAAGCACTGGCCAATCCGGAAGCGCTGGACCATTTCCGGGATCGCCCCGAACTGCGGGCTGATAGCGAATAATTGAATAAATAATTATTTAAAAACAACAGGTTACAACATTAATCCTCCGGGGCGCAGCAGCGCTCCATTTTTTGCAGCTTGCCCATATACCCCACTAGGGTATATGCTGCGCACATGCCTACAACTACTACTGCATCCGCCACGAACACCATCATCGACCTGCCGATCACCGGCATGACCTGCGCCGCCTGCGCGGCCCGCATTGAAAAAACGCTGAACCGGCTGCCCGACGTCAAGGCGGCGGTCAACTTCGCCACCGAAAAGGCGCATATCGAATACCCCGCGGGCACACTCGCGCCCGCCGACCTGATCGGCGCCATCCGCAAGGCCGGCTACGACGCGCGCGAACCCACAGCGACCGACGACACCACGCGCAAAGCTGAGCGCATTGCCGCCTATCAGCATGACCTGCGTTTGTTCACGATCTCTGCCGTAATGACGTTGCCGTTTTTTGTGCTGATGCTAACCATGTTCTCCGGCCTCGGCCACGGCTGGTTCCCGCCCGCTGCGCAATTGCTGCTGGCTACGCCCGTGCAGTTCTGGATTGGCTGGCGGTTTTATGTCGGCGCATACCATGCCCTGCGCGGCGGCGGCGCCAACATGGATGTGCTGATCGCACTGGGCACCAGCATGGCCTATGTCTACAGCGCTGCCGTGGTGCTGCTGGGTATGGAGCTACATCTTTATTTTGAAGCCAGCGTCAGCATCATTACGCTGATATTCCTCGGCAAGTTGCTGGAATCACGAGCGCGTGCCCGCGCCTCCGCCGCCATCGAAGAACTGATCCGCCTGCAGCCCAAGACCGCGCGCGTCGAACGCGACGGCGCAGTCGTCGAGATACCGGTGGCCGAACTGCGCGTGGGCGATATTTTTGTGGTGCGGCCCGGCGAAGCGGTACCAGTGGACGGCACCGTCATCGACGGCAGTTCCAGCATCGACGAAGCCATGCTCACCGGTGAAAGCCTGCCTGTAGCCAAAACTGCAGACAGCTCCGTCTATGCCGCCACCATCAACGCTCAGGGCCTGTTGCGCTGCCGCGCCACCGGCATCGGTGCCGATACGGCACTCGCCGGCATCATCCGCCTGGTCGAAGAAGCTCAAGGCTCCAAGGCGCCAATTCAGCGCCTTGCCGACGTCATTGCCGGCATATTCGTGCCGGTGGTGCTGGCGATCGCCGCAGTGACCTTCGCCGGCTGGTGGTGGTGGACCGGTTCATTCACATCGGCACTGATTCCCGCCGTCGCCGTACTGGTCATCGCCTGCCCCTGCGCGCTGGGGCTCGCCACGCCCACGGCCATCATGGTCGGCAGCGGTGCCGGCGCCCGCGCCGGCATACTGATCAAGAATGCCGAAGCGCTGGAACGCGCCGGCCATATCGACACGCTGGTCGTCGACAAGACCGGCACCCTGACCCAGGGCAAACCGGCCGTCACCGACCTCATTGCGTTCGACGGCCACAACGAAGACGACGTGCTGCGCATCGCCGCCGCACTGGAATCGGGTTCGGAACATCCGCTGGCCCGCGCCGTACTCGACTACGCCCGCCAGCGCAACATACCCGCCGCGCACCTGCAGGAATTTGCCGCCGTCACCGGCAAGGGCGTGCAGGCCGTAATCGACGGTGCCCCGGCGCTGCTTGGCTCGCCGCGTTTTCTCGCCGACAGCGGCCTGACTCTGGATGATGCCGCAGTTACCCGCCTGCAGGATCAGGGCAAGACCGTGATCGGCGTCGCACGCGACGGTCGCGCTGCCGGCCTGATTGCGATTGCCGATCCGCTGCGGCCCACTTCGAAAGCTGCGGTTGCCGCACTGCAGGCACTGAGCATAGAAGTCATCATGCTCACCGGCGACAACCGGCGCACGGCACAACGCATCGCCGCTGAAGCCGGCATCACCCGCTTCGACGCGGAATTGCTGCCGCAGCACAAGGCGCAGCAGATCAGCGCACTGCAGCAGGAAGGCCGCCTTGTCGGCATGATCGGCGACGGCGTGAACGATGCGCCGGCGCTGGCCGCCGCCCACGTCAGCTTCGCCATCGGCGCCGGTTCCGACGTAGCCATACACGCTGCCGACGTGACGCTGATGCGCAGCGACCTGCTGAGCGCGGCTGATGCCGTGCGGCTGTCGCGCGCGACTTTTCGCAAAATAAAGCAGAATCTGTTTTTTGCCTTCTTTTACAACGCGCTAGGCATACCGCTGGCTGCAGGCGGCCTGCTCAATCCGGTCATCGCCGGCGCGGCCATGGCCATGAGTTCGGTGTCGGTGGTCAGCAACTCGCTGCTGCTCAAACGTTGGCGACCTTCAAAGGCGGTGATTAAGTGATTAGGTAATTAAGTCACGGCAAAAAATCACCCACCTAATAACCTAATCACTTAATCACCAAAAAAGGAACTCTGATGGAAACCACCACCATTCCCGTCAAAGGCATGACCTGCATGGGCTGTGTCGCCAGCGTGCAGCGGGTATTAAAAGGCATCAACGGCATCACCAGTGCCGATGTTTCACTGGAACAGGCGCAAGCCAGCATCACCTACGATCCCGCGCAGGCCGACCTGCAGAAGATCAAGGCGGCCATCACTGATGCCGGTTATGACGTCGCCTGAGCGCACCCGCGCCGCGAAGGGCACTGACTGTCATGACGCCGTGGTGCAGCCGCAAAAGCAGACCTTGCTCAAACGCCTGAACCGGATCGAAGGCCAGGTGCGCGGCGTCGCACAGATGGTCACCTCCGACCGTTATTGCGTGGACATACTGACCCAGGTCGCGGCCATCCAGTCGGCGCTGGACGCCGTGGCACTGCAACTACTCGAAGATCACACCCGGGGTTGTGTCGCCAACGCGGTCAAGACCGACGGCGGTGGCGAGGCGATTGCGGAATTGATGACGGTGGTAAAACGCTTCGCACGGTAACAGCACGGCGACTGATTGCCCGGCCACTTGCTGCGCGTCAATTTATTGCACACCTGATTTAGCGCACGCTTACCAGGTCCAGGGCTGCCACCACGTCCAATCTTTTTTCGGTCCGCCCTTCAGATAAACACTGTCGGGAAAGTTCTTGTTGAGCACGCGCCCGGCATCATCACGCAGGGTCGTCATGCCCAGCGCGGCGTAGGCCTGGGACATGATCACCAACCCTTCTTCATTGGCCGGCGCGCTCGGATAGTTCCGCAGTGCATACTGCGCACGGTTTGCTGCTGCAACATAAGCCTTGCGTTTCATGTAATACCGCGCGACATGCACTTCGTGTGAAGCCAGCGCGTTAACCAGGTAGTTCATGCGCAGGATGGCATCCGGCGTGTATTTGCTGTCGGGATGGCGTATCACCAGTTCCTTGAACGCCGCGAATGCGTCAGCGGCGGCCTTGGGATCGCGTTCCGAAAAATCCTGGCTGCTGATGAATCCCATGAGGCCGAGATCGTCGTTGAAATTGATCGCCCCGCGCAGGAAATACATGTAATCGACGCTGGGATGGTTCGGGTACTGCTTGATGAAGCGGTCTATGGTCGCCAGCGCCGAAGCCGGATCTTCGTTTTTCCAGTGCGCGTAGGCCACTTCAATCTGCGCTTGTTGCGCAAACCGCCCGTACGGATAACGTGACTCTATGCGCTCGTAATGCTTGATCGCATCTGGCCAGTTGCGGTCGGCCAGCAGGATACGTGCCTCGGCGTAGAGCTTCTGCACCGACCAGGTCCGGGTCTCGTCGTATTCCTTGCCGCTGAACAAGCCGCAGCCGCCGAGCAGCCAGGCGGCAGCAAGTGCAGTGAATAACGTTAAAATGCTACGCGGAATGTTCTGCAATGTGCTGCGAACTGCTGCGTGAACTTCTTGGTGGACTACTGGGCGCTGATTTGTCATCTGAAAATTATACCGAAAACACGACCGCTCCGGCTCCGTATCAACTGACCATACCGGCAGCCTGTGCCGGCCTGCGGCTGGATCAGGCGCTGGCGCAGCTGCTGCCGCAGTATTCGCGTGCCCGGCTCACGACCTGGATACGCGACGGCAAGGTCACGGTCGACGGCAACGCCGTGGTACCGCGCGCCAAGGTCCATGGCGGCGAGCAGGTCGTGGTGCAACCGACACTTTCCCCTGAGGAAACAGCCTTCCGCCCCGAAGAAATCCCGCTGCAGGTCGTATACGAGGACGACACGCTGATGGTCATCAACAAACCCGCCGGCCTGGTGGTGCATCCGGGCAGCGGCAACTGGCAGGGCACGCTGCTGAATGCCCTGCTCGCCCATGCGCCGCACCTGGCCACTGTGCCGCGCGCCGGCATCGTGCACCGCCTCGACAAGGACACCAGCGGCCTGCTGGTCATTGCCAAAACACTGACCGCACAGACCGATCTGGTGCGCCAGCTGCAGGCGCGCACGGTCACCCGCGAATACCGCGCCGTGGTCCACGGCCTGGTCAAACGCAACGGCAAGATCGAAGGCCCCATCGGCCGTGACCCGCGCAGCCGCATCCGCATGGCCGTAACCGCCAAGGGCAAGCCGGCAGTCACTCATTACACGGTGCTGGAAACATTCGCGCACGCCAGCGTACTGGCCTGCCGTCTGGAAACCGGCCGCACCCACCAGATACGGGTGCACCTGCAGAAACTGGGGTTTCCGATCTGGGGTGATCCGGTATATCGCTTGCGCAACGCCCCGGCCAAATCAACTGCCGTGCCGCTGATCACGCGCCAGGCGCTGCATGCCGAAAAACTGGCGCTGACGCATCCGGATGCCGGCCACACCATGCAATGGCAGGCGCCGCTGCCCGATGACATGTTGCAACTGATCGCAGCGCTGCGCGCCGCATGACCGGCAACCGCCATCCGCAGTGGATCGTTCCAGACTGGCCGGCGCCGGCCACCGTGCAGGCACTGGTCACCACGCGTGACGGCGGCGACAGCGCCGGCCCGTACGCCAGCCTCAACCTGGGCACACGCACGGACGATGATCCCGCTGCGATCGCCGCCAACCGCACGCGACTGCAGGGCTGCCTGCCGCAGCCCCCGCGCTGGCTGGCGCAGGTCCACGGCACCAGCGTCGTCGATGCCGACACGCTGAGCGACTGGCCCGATGAAGTGCCACAGGCCGATGCCAGCATCGCGCGCCGGCCCGGCACGGTGTGCGTCATCCTCATCGCTGATTGCCTGCCCATACTGCTCACCGACCGCGCCGGCACCTGCATCGGTGCAGCGCATGCCGGCTGGCGCGGCCTCGCTGGCGGCGTAATCGCCAACACCGTGGCGCGCATGCCCGCGCCACCCGCAAACTTGCTGGCCTGGATCGGCCCCGGCATCGGGGCAACGGCTTTTGAAGTCGGCGACGATGTGCTGCACGCTTTCTGCAAAGAAGTGCCGGAACGCAAAACCGCGTTCCAGTCGCTGCGGCCGGGCAAGTGGCTGTGTGATCTGCCGCAACTCGCGCGCGACGCATTACACCGCGCCGGCATCACCGAAGTTTTCGGCGGCGACCTGTGCACTTACACCGATCCCGACCGGTTTTATTCCTATCGTCGCGACGGCATCACTGGCCGCATGGCGGCTTTGATATGGCTCGATCAATGACTTGGCGAAGCAAGAGAAAGTAACTTGCCGTCGGGCAACCCCCGGCGAACTTGGGGTCTCCGCAACGTCAATCCATTCACCCCATCCCGTATAATCCTGCGTTTTGCCGCGCAGCACGCGGTTTTCAAAGCAGATTCCTGTGAACACACTATCGTGGATCATCCTGGCCACTGTTGCCGGCGGCATACTTTCTGCGCTGGTGGCCAGCCTGTTTGCCATCAAGGCCAAAGCCTCGCAGGTGCCGATGCTGGTCAGCTACGCGGTGGGCGCACTGCTCGGCGCAGCGTTCATCGAAGTGCTGCCCCACGCGTTCCGCGAAAGTGCCAACATCGAAAGCACCGCGATGGTCGTGCTGTTCGGCATCCTGGCGTTTTTTGTACTCGAGAAACTGGTGCTGTGGCGCCATTGCCATGTCGAGGAATGCGAGGCCCACGATCCGCAGGTAACACCGCAGCCGCATCACAGTCACAGTCACAGTCAAAATGACCACGGCCGCAGCGGCCTGATGATCCTGGTCGGCGATACCTTTCACAATTTCGTCGACGGCGTACTGATTGCCGCCGCCTTCATGGCGGACACCCAGTTGGGCATCGTTACCGCCATCGCGATCATCGCCCATGAAGTGCCGCAGGAAGTCGGCGACTTCCTGATCCTGCTGCATTCCGGTTACAGCAAACGTTCGGCGCTGCTGCTCAATATGCTCGCCAGTGCAGCGATGGTCATCGGTGGCGTTCTTGCCTACTTCACGCTGCAAACCGCACAGGCGCTGGTCACACCGCTGCTCGCACTGGCGGCCGCGAGCATGCTCTATGTGGCGGTTGCCGATCTCATTCCCGGATTACACCGCCGGCCCGAACTCGCCGCCACGGCGCAGCAGGTATTGCTGATCGGCCTCGGCATCGCCACCATCTGGCTGATTGGCCACTGGGCCCACGGTTAGAAAAATATAATAAAATCAACAGGTTACAATAATTCACCCGCTGCGTACACGCAGTCCTGTGTTATTGTGACCCAGACGCCTGCCATCGGCCTGTCATCACCACGCCGCAGAATGTCCACCGCTCATGAATGACGCCACCCAAAATGCCTTTGCCGAATTGCAGCGCCTGCTGCTCGCCGGCGCTGCAAACAAACTGGGAGCGACGGAAGCCCTGCCCGACGCCACGGCCATGATGCAGCTGCTGGCCTCCGGCATCGCCGCGGACAGTGGACACTGGACCGAACTCAACAACCGTTATTACCGCGACCACCTGGCGCTGTGGCAAAGCCATGCCGGCATTACCAGTGACACCACCGCCACGCCGCCGGCACCACCCGCCGACCGCCGCTTCAGTGCGCCGGAATGGCAGGAACCCTATTTCAGTTATCTGGCGCACTCCTACCTGCTGTCGGCACGGTGGCTGGAAGAGCTGACTAAATCGGCGCGACTGGAAGCACACGCCAAACACAAACTCGAGTTCTACACACGACAGCTCGTCGATGCCCTGTCGCCCGCAAATTTCCCGTGGAGCAACCCCGAAGCCATCAAACTGGCTGCGGCCACCGACGGTGCAAGCATCAGCCAGGGCCTGAAGAATCTCGCCGCCGACATCGACCAGGGCCTGGTGTCGATGTCCGATGCCAGCGCCTTTGAGGTCGGTCGCAATCTGGCGATCACACCCGGCGACGTGGTGTATGAAAACGATTTCATGCAGTTGCTGCAGTACCGGCCGCAGACTGCCGCCGTGCATGAACGTCCGCTGGTGATGGTGCCGCCCTGCATCAACAAGTACTACATCCTCGACCTGCAGCCCGACAATTCCTACGTGCAGCACGCGGTCGCCGCAGGACACACCGTGTTTATGGTGTCATGGCGCAACATGCCGGAAGCCATGGGCAAGGCGACCTGGGATGACTATCTCGAACATGGCGTGATGCGCGCCATAACCGTGGCGCAGGACATCTGCAACACGCCGCAGGTGAATGCGCTGGGGTTCTGCGTTGGCGGCACACTGCTGGCCTGCGCGTTGGCGGTGCTGCGCGCACGCGGCGAAGATCCGGTGGCCAGCATCACTTTCCTCACCACCATGCTCGATTTCAGTGATACCGGTGAACTGGGCGTGTTCATCGACGAGACTTACGTAAGCGGGCGCGAAGCCGAGTTCGCTGCTGGCGGTGTGTTGCGCGGACGAGAACTCGCGCTGACTTTCGCCAGCCTGCGCGCCAACGACCTGATCTGGCCATACGTTGTAAACAATTACCTGAAAGGCCGCACGCCGGCAGCCTTTGATCTGCTGTACTGGAACGGCGACAGCGCCAACCTGGCGGGCGTGATGTACGCGTATTACATCCGCAACACCTATCTCGAAAACAATCTGCGCATCCCCGGTAAACTGAACATGTGCGGTGAGGCCGTAGACTTGGCCACGCTCGACATGCCGACCTATGTGCTGGCTGCGCGCGAAGATCACATCGTACCCTGGAAGACCGCCTACACCACCACCGGGCTGGTCGGCGGCGCGGTGCAGTTCGTGCTCGCCGCCAGCGGCCACATTGCCGGCGTCATCAATCCCGCCAAACGCAACAAGCGCAACTTCTGGACCCATGAGCAGTTGCCGCCTGAACCTGAGGCGTGGCTGGAAAAAGCAACCTCACATCCGGGCAGCTGGTGGAACCACTGGACGGACTGGCTGACTGGTCACGGCGGCGCAAAAATCAGCGCACCGGCCGCCTGCGGCAATGCCACCTACGGCGCGATCGAGCCCGCGCCGGGACGTTACGTCAAGGAAAAGATCGGAAACACTGCAAGTGGTGGAAATGGTGCAGGCGCAGGAAGCAGTGCAGGCAGTGCAGGCAGCAAAAAACGGAAACCGCGCAAGCGCCGCACATAACAATGCACGCGTGTTGCGGCATGGATACCCGGCACGCCGGATTGCTGTTAAATTAAAAACGGATCAACTCAGAGGAGATGCATATGGCACGCGTCGCAGTCGTTACCGGCGGTATGGGAGGCCTGGGTGAGGCCATCTGCATGAAACTCGCCAAAATGGATTACGTGGTCGTCACCACCTACTCGCCCGGCAACAAAAAATACACCCAATGGCTGGGTGAAATGCAGCAACAGGGCTACGACTTCAAAGCCGTGCCGGTGGATGTCGCCGATTACGATTCCTGCCAGCAGGCGATCGCCAAAATCACCAAGGACATCGGCCCGGTCGATGTGCTGGTCAACAACGCCGGCATCACCCGCGACACCACATTCCGCAAAATGGAAAAGGACAGCTGGGATGCGGTCATGAGAACCAACCTCGACAGCGTGTTCAACATGACCAAGCCGGTGATCGACGGCATGGCCGAACGCAACTGGGGGCGGATCATCAACGTATCGTCGGTCAACGGCCAGAAAGGCGCCTTCGGCCAGACCAACTATTCCGCGGCCAAGGCCGGCATGCACGGTTTCACCAAGGCTGCCGCACTGGAATACGCGCGCAAGGGTGTCACCGTCAACACCATCTCGCCCGGCTACATCGGCACCAAGATGGTGATGGCTATCCCCAAGGAAGTGCTGGACACCAAAATCATTCCGCAGATTCCGTTGGGGCGGTTGGGCAAGCCCGAAGAAGTCGCCGGCCTCGTGGCTTATCTGTGTTCGGAAGAAGCTGCCTTTGTCACCGGTGCCAACATCGCCATTAACGGCGGCCAGCACATGCAGTAAGACTGACGATGCTCAAATAAAACGGCCCGCACCGCGGGCCGTTTTTTATTCAGCACAACAAGCTGCGGGCTCCCGGTTCAGGTTCCGTCCTTGCCACCCTTGCTGCCTTTGCCACCTTTGCCAGGCGCCGCCTTGGTTGCTGCAGCCGTGGCTTTGACCACATCCTGCGCGGACCTCGACATCGTGCCGACCAGCAGGTGGGCTGCCGCCAGCGATTGCTTCATCGCGGCAAATACCGGCGCCGATCCGGGCGGCGCCGCAGCCGCCATGGCCTCGACCAGCGACTGGCATTGCTCGTTCATCGCATTGAGCCGAGACTCCACGACTTCACCCACTTCATCCTGATTGCGGCTTGCCAGATCCTGGATGCTCCGTGAATACTCGTTCAACCGCTCCATCATGTCGCGCATGTTCCGCTCCTGCAATGCACTCCATTGCTGCGGATCGCGCGCATCGAGCAGCGCCTTGGCCGCTGTCGAACTGTCGTGCAGCATGTTGCGCATGGCGCTCAACTGCAGTTTCAGCATGTTCTCGCCTTGCGCCATCGACAACTGCGTCAGCTGCAGCGCAGCTTCGGTGGCCTTGCGGGTGAATTCGGCGAAGGGATCGGACGTTTTGGACATGGCAGCCTCCCTGGGGAAATAGATGGGAAATCAGATCCTGCGTAGCTGCATCTTACCCGCCGACATCAGACCGTTTAATCCGGCAATAACACGGACTCACGCCGCGCAACATAAGGGGCAACTCTATATCGTTGATTATATTGATATTTTTTAATTCCCGTAGTTGCAATGCAGCATTTGCTGTGAGAGAATCCGACTCCTTCCTATTGCGAATTTCCGGATCAAATCCCATGAGCGCACAGTCCCGTACGATCAAGAAATATCCGAACCGCAGGCTCTACGACACGGAAACCAGCAGCTACATCACACTTGCTGACGTGAAGAAGCTGGTGCTGGAAAACGTGGAGTTCAAGGTAGAAGACGCCAAGAGCAAGAACGACCTGACGCGCGCCATATTGCTGCAGATCATTCTCGAAGAAGAATCCGCCGGCACACCGATGTTCACCAGTGACTCGCTGTCGCAGATCATCCGTTTTTACGGCAACGCGATGCAGGGCATGATGGGCGGATACCTGGAGAAAAACATCCAGACCTTCATGCAGATCCAGCAAAAACTGCAGGACCAGTCGCGCGAGGTATACGGCAAGAACCCGATGCTCAATTCGGAAACCTGGAACGATTTCGTGAAAATGCAGGGCCCGGCCATGCAGGGCCTGATGGGCAATTACCTCGAACAGAGTGCGCGCACTTTCCTCGACATGCAGAACCAGCTGACGACGCAGACCCGCAACCTGTGGGGCAACTTCCCCTTCCCCGGTTTCCCCGGTGCCGAAACACCGGCGAAAGACGCCGCGGCACCGAAAGACGGTGAAGAGCCGAAGTCGTAACACCCGCAGCCCGCTTAACCCTGATCACCCTCATCGTTTTCCGTAGTGCCCACTCCCCCGCGTAAAGTCGGTTTCGTTTCGCTTGGCTGCCCCAAGGCCACGGTTGATTCCGAACACATCCTCACGCAATTGCGCGCCGAGGGTTATCTGGTCTCGCCCACTTATGCCGACGCCGATCTGGTCGTCGTCAACACCTGCGGTTTCATCGACGCTGCCGTGGAAGAATCGCTGGATGCCATCGGTGAAGCGCTCGCGGAGAACGGCCGCGTCATCGTCACCGGCTGCCTGGGCGCCAAGGGCGACATCGTGCGTGAAAACCATCCGCAGGTACTCGCCGTCACCGGCCCGCATGCCACTGCCGCGGTAATGGAAGCCATACACACGCACCTGCCCCAGCCGCACGACCCGCACACCGACCTGATTCCGCCGCAGGGCATACGCCTGACGCCGCGGCATTACGCCTACCTGAAGATTTCCGAAGGCTGCAATCACCGCTGCACCTTCTGCATCATTCCGTCGATGCGCGGCAACCTGGTCAGCCGGCCGATCGGCGACGTCATGCAGGAAGCACAGAACCTGGTCAACGCCGGCGTCAAGGAACTGCTGGTGATCTCGCAGGACACCAGCGCCTACGGCGTGGACATCAAATACCGCACCGGTTTCTGGGGCGGACGGCCGATCAAGACCCGCATGACCGAACTGGCGCGCGCGCTGACCGAACTTGGCGTCTGGGTGCGACTGCATTATGTGTATCCCTATCCGCATGTCGACGAAGTCATCCCGTTGATGGCCGACGGCAAGCTGCTGCCGTATCTCGACGTGCCCTTCCAGCACGCCAGCCCGCGCATCCTCAAATTGATGAAGCGCCCGGCCAACGCCGAAGGCACCCTGAAACGCATCAACGACTGGCGCGCGATCTGCCCGGAACTGACCATACGCAGTACGTTTGTCGTCGGTTTCCCCGGCGAGACTGAAGCCGAATTCGAATCCCTGCTGGAATTCCTGGAAGAAGCCCAGCTCGACCGCGTCGGCTGCTTCGCCTATTCACCGGTCGAAGGTGCCGCGGCGAATGCGCTGCCCGATCCGCTGCCCGAAGGTCTCAAGGAAGAACGCCGCGCGCGTTTCATGGCAGTGCAGGAAAAAATCAGCACCGCACGGTTGAAACGTCGCATCGGCCAGATCATCACCGTGCTGGTGGATGAAGTGGGCAAAAACGGCGCCATCGCGCGCTCCAGCGCCGACGCCCCGGAAATCGACGGTCGCGTGTTCATCCGCCAGGGCGCCAAACTGAAAGCCGGCGAGTTCACCCGCGTCAAGGTCACCAAATCCGATGCCCATGACCTGTGGGCGGTGCCCGCCGCCCTGCGCAGCGTCTGATGTGGCAGCGCCTGAAAGACTGGGCGCGGGGACTGAAGCGCGATGTGGTGACCCTGTGGTTTGCCTATCGCCATCCGCAAACGCCGCTGCCCGCAAAAATCCTCGCCGTATTGGTTGTGGCCTACGCCTTCAGCCCCATCGACCTGATTCCGGATTTTGTTCCCGTGCTCGGCCTGCTCGACGATGTCATCCTGCTGCCCATAGGCATCTGGCTCACGCTGAAACTGGTGCCGGTGCCGGTCATCACCGAATGCCGGCAACAGGCGCAAACCTGGCTGGACGCGCACCAGCCCAAACCGCGAAACTACATCGCAGCAGCCCTGTTCATTGCGTTATGGATACTGGCGGCATGGCTGCTCTGGCGCTGGCTGACCAACGCTGCATAATGGACAATCACTGCAATGACTGACCCGAACACACAAAAACCGCGCAGCAAGTGGCTGCGCCTGCTGCCGTGGCGGCAAAACGACGATGGCGCCGAAGGTGATGGCGGACGCGAACTGTCGTTTATCACGCTGATCGGCGCGCTGATCATCGGTGCCGCATTTCTCGCGGCCTACCATTTTGTCCGTCCCGCGCCACCCGGCGCATTGGTGATTTCTACCGGCAGCCCTGAAGGGGCGTATCACCTGTTCGGCCAGCGTTATCGCGATCTGGTGGCCAGGGAAAAAATCAAAGTTGAATTGCGCAACTCTTCGGGTTCGATCGAGAACCTGCAGCGGCTGACCGATGGAAAATCCGGCGTTGATGTCGCACTGATCCAGGGCGGCGTGGCCACGCCGGGCAAGGATTACCACGTAATGTCGCTGGCGGCGCTCTATCATGAACCGCTGTGGATTTTTTACCGCAGCACTGATGAGCTGACGCTGCTCACCCAGCTCGCGGGCAAACGCATCGCTGCCGGCCCTGAGGGCAGCGGCACGCGCGCGCTGGTCGGCAATGTGCTGCAGGCCAGCGGCGCGCTGCGCGCGGATACACCCCTGGTCCCGCTGGCCGGCATGGCCGCCGCTGATGCCTTGATTGCTGGCACCGTCGATGCGGCGATGTTCGTCATCGCCTCCGATGCGCCGGTGGTCCACAAGCTGCTGCAGGCGCCGGGCGTGCGGCTGATGAGCCTGAGCCAGGCCGAGGCGTTGGCACGGCGCTTTCATTACCTGTCAACGATCACGCTGCCGCGCGGCATGATCGATCTTGCCGCCGACATCCCCTCCACCAATGTGCGCATGGTTGCCACCACCGCGTATCTGGTCGCGCGCGAGGATCTGCACCCGGCCCTGGTCTCGGTGCTGCTGCAGGCCGTGACCAAGGTCCATGCCGGACCCGGCGTGTTCCGCAAGGCCGGCGAATTTCCGACGGTGCGCGAGGGCGATTTCCCGGTCAGCGAAGACGCGCAGCGCTTCTTCAAAACCGGCCCGCCCTTCCTGCAGCGTTACATGCCATTCTGGGTCGCCAACCTGATCGAACGCCTGCTGGTGCTGCTGGTGCCGCTGATCGTGGTGCTGATCCCGGTGATGCGCATCATGCCGGCGTTCTACAACTGGCGGGTCAAGAGCAAGGTGTTCCGCTGGTACCGGGAGTTAAGAAAAGTCGAGGTCGAGGCCCGCCGCAATCCCGGCTCCGCCGATACCGAGCGACTGCTGGAACGCCTCGATGAAATCGAACAGGGTGTCGACGCCACCCGCGTGCCGCTGACTTACTGGGATTATGTCTACACCCTGCGCGGCCACATCGACATGGTGCGCGCGCGACTGGCGCCCGAGCGCCACGCCGCGCCGGTCAAGCCACCGCTGGTGTAAGCACCTCGCGCTCGAAAAACGCCACCACGTCATCAATTTCGCGGGTGCGGGTCATCGGCGGCAGGCTGCGCCAGATACGTTTGCCGTAGGATTTGGAGAGCAGCCGCGGATCGCAGATCATCAGCACGCCGCGGTCGGTTTCGTCGCGGATCAGCCGCCCCGCGCCCTGCTTCAGTGAAATCACCGCGCGCGGCAGTTGATACTCCATGAAGGCATTGCGGCCCTCGTTGTTGATCTTGGCGATGCGCGCCGCCAGCACCGGATCATCCGGGGGGGCGAATGGCAGCTTGTCGATCATCACCACCGACAGCGCATCACCGCGCACATCCACGCCTTCCCAGAACGACTGACTGCCCACCAGCACCGCATTGCCCAGCGTGCGGAAACGCTGCAGCAGCTCGGTGCGCGAACCTTCGCCCTGCACCAGCAGCGGATAATCCCAGCCGCGATTTTCAAAGGCTTCGACCAGCAGGCCATGCGCCTCGCGCATCGCGCGCAAACTGGTGAACAACAGGAACGCGCGGCCACGGCTGGCTTCGACCACCGGCAGCGCGGCCTCGACCACCGCACGCGTGTAATCGGACGTGTTCGGTTCGGGCAGTTGCTGCGGCACATACAGCAGCCCCTGCTTTTCAAAATCAAAGGGGCTGGCCCAATTCGCCGTCTGCGCGTTCTCGATGCCGAGTTCGTTGACGTAGTGTTTGAAATCGCCGTTCACCGACAGCGTCGCGGATGTAAACACCCAGGCCTTGGCCTGCGCCTCGACCTGCTTCCTGAAAATTTCCGCGATCGACAACGGCGTCGCGTTGAACTGCACCGACTGGTGGAACACCTCCACCCAGCGCACCAGGCTGGCGTCGTTATCCTCGCGCCAGCCGTCCAGCAAACCGCGCAGCGCATCGGCACGTTCAAAACACTGCTGCAGGCCTTCGCTGCGCGCCGCCTGGCTGTGCAGCGACTGCGACAGTTCAGCCAGTTTGTCGCAAGCCTCGGTCAACGCTTCCGTCACCGCTTCGCGCCGCTTCACGGCCACGGCTGGCATGCGTGCCCCGCCGTCCTCAAACGCCAGCCGCAGGTCGCGCGCGGCTTTTTCCAGTACGCCCGCCGCCACCGGCAGCGCGGCAAAATCCTTGGCGCTGGCCGCACCTTCGATGCGCGCATCGCGTGCGAGGTCGATCAACTGTGTCGTTGATACCGACTGCCCGAAAAACAGGCTGGCGGTTTCCGGCAACTGGTGCGCCTCGTCGAAAATCACCGTGTTGCACGCGGGCAGGATTTCGGCCACACCTTCGTCGCGCAACATCACGTCGGCAAAAAATAGATGATGGTTGACCACCACCACGTCGGCTTCCAGCGCCTGCTTGCGCGCCTTCATCACAAAACATTTGTCGTAATGCTCGCAGCTCGAACCCAGGCAGTTGTCACGCGTGGAAGTCACCAGCGGCCACACGCCGGCGTTCTCCGGCACCTCGGCCAGATCGGCGCGGTCGCCGGTGCTGGAGGTGCGGGCAAAACTTTCGATGCGCGCCAGGTACACCACATCATCCCGCGTCGGCAGCCGGCCGTCGGCCTTGGCGCCCGCCAGATGATGGTGGCAGACATAATTGGCGCGGCCCTTCAGCAGCGCCACCGTCACCGGCACTTTCAGCGCATCACGCACCGTCGGAATGTCGCGGCCGAACAACTGGTCCTGCAAGGTCTTGGTGCCGGTGGAGATGATCACCTTGCCGCCGGATAACAGCGCCGGTACCAGATAGGCAAAGGTCTTGCCGGTGCCCGTGCCCGCCTCGGCAACTATAACTTGTTGATTTTTAATAATATTTTGTATTTCTTCAGCCATTGCAATCTGGAACGGCCGGGCCCGGAAGTCGGGCACCACCTGCGCGAGCGCGCCGGTTGCGGAGAATACGGATGCGAGATCAGACACGCGCGGAGTTTAACAGGCGATCTGTGTGCATCCGGCGATCAGGGTCATGAAATTTCATCAACGACGGACACCAGATTTCTGCTGCGCGCGCAAGCACAAACAACACCGCACACTACTTCGGACTGCGCACAGGCCGGGACGCAGCGCCACGATCCTTGACCAGACGCACCTGCACTTTGTAGCCCAGGGCCGCGGCATATCGTTGCAGCGTCGCAATCGACGGCGAGTGCCCGCTGGCTGCGGACTCCAGGCGGGCGACGGCGGATTGGGTGGTGCCCATCTGCGCCGCGACCGCCGCCTGGCTCAGACCGCTTTCAGCGCGCGCCTTGAGGATGTCATCCAGAAAGGCAAACTCATCCGCCAGCCGGTCATACTCGCGACGCACATCCGGCCGCGCCAGCGCGCGCTGCCTGAACGCTTTAAGATTTTTCCCCATCCTTGATCTCCTGCAATCGCTTGCGTGCAATGTTTAGTTCCCGCAGCGGCGTCTTCTCCGACTTCTTCACAAACTGGTGCAGCATCACGATCCGCCGCCCGACGCACGTGCAATAAAACACCCGCGCAATGCCCTCGCCCGCTTTCAAACGCAACTCGAACAGGCCGTCTCCCATCGCCCGGGTATGCGACATGCCCAAATCAGGGCCGTAAATCTCCATTCGCTCCGCATACCGCAAAAAACGGGCAACAAACCCGGCCGGCAGCCCGAGCACCGCGTCTTCCACAGCAGCACTGTAGAACCCGACCCGCCAGCTCATGCTGCCACTATATCAAATATGCTATATGTCAGCAATATGCCTTCCGCTGCAATATGCACAACTCAATGCGTATCCAGCGGACTGACTACACCACGCCCGCCTTTGTTCAGCACATGCGTGTAAATCATGGTGGTCTTTACATCAGAATGCCCGAGCAATTCCTGGACCGTGCGAATATCGTAGCCCGATTGCAGCAGATGCGTTGCAAAGCTGTGCCGCAGGGTATGCGGCGTAGCCAGCTTTGTGATCCCGCTGTCACGAACTGCCTGCCGCATATGCCGCTGCAACGCCTGTGGATCCGCGTGGTGCCGCCCTTCTTTCCCGCTGCGGGGATCGATGCTGCGCCGCTGCGACGGGAAAATATACTGCCAAGCCCAATCACGATCAGCACTCGGATATTTGCGCGCCAGCGCGTATGGCAAATACACGCGCCCAAATCCTGCTTCGATATCG
>Ga0105054_10000631_pt1 | contig 56042 bp, 49 predicted proteins | sample BON02_FD_78091 | JGI IMG/M metagenome (GOLD analysis project Ga0105054, IMG submission 78091) | Freshwater microbial communities from Lake Bonney liftoff mats and glacier meltwater in Antarctica - BON-02 (megahit assembly) | ecosystem: Environmental > Aquatic > Freshwater > Ice > Glacier...
CATGCATATTGATCACAGCCGGAAATGGTCCTTCACCTGCCGGAACAAACAGGTTAGCTGTAGCATACACCCCGGGTTGGGTTTGAAAATAAATGTTTTTCACAGAATATCCATCCATTTGGATCGTACCTGTTTCCCTCATATCCAGAGGTAAATCATGGTCCACTTCCAAGCCACTGTTGAGGGTCGCTTGTCTAAGTATTTGTATTTTTTGTCTTTCCCAATCTTCAAGACCTTCCGGTAATTGATGTGTAGCATATTTCAACTGGGCCTTTTGCTTCAGGCTGCTGCCCAAAATATCAGCTCCCTGATCGGCTAAAACGGAGGGCAAACTATCCTGAGGACTGGTATTTATAATCCTTCCTTCTTTAGATAGTACGGGATTAGGGCTTAAAAACTGAACTACAATAAAAAGACTTACTAATAGAAATTTTTTCATGGCCTGGTTAAATTACATGTCATCTGCTTTATTCTAAATTAAATTTTAATCCCTGTATTTCCACCATGCGTCAAATTAATGTCCACAGGGGCATTCTGTTGCCATGAGCCTCCCGTAAAATCAGGCACATCAATAGCACTTGACCGATTGGCTACGGACCATTCACTCAAAGGGAATACGGAGCTCCAAAGTGCCGCATCATAAACGTCTTGCTCTAAGGGCAAGCCATTTCTTAGGCAATCAATTAATCTCCAATCCATCAAGAAATCCATCCCTCCATGTCCTCCTACCTGTTTGGCTAATTCTCCAATTCTCTTTACAATTTCTGGTTCGTATTTTTGCTCCAAGGCTTTCATCTCCTCTTCAGGAAGCCATCCTTCATGGCTTGTAGCGATACGGCCTGGTAATGGATATTTCATCGCCACCCCTTTGGTACCACTGACAAGGTGGATCCGTGAATAGACCCTGGGTGAGGAGACATCATGCTGTAGCATGATGGTGCTTCCATTTTTTGTTTTCATAGTGGTCACATTCATGTTTCCCCTGAATGGTTTTCCGACAAATTCTTTGTAAACATCATCCTCTTTGGCCAATTTTTCAGTCATTTCCCCAAGGACAAAATCCTTACTTGAAACTGAAACTAGAAAATCAAGTCTATCTCCCCTATTGATATTCATTGCCTGGCAAATAGGCCCCAATCCGTGGGTGGGATATAAGTTTCCGTTTCGGCTGGCATTGTGCCGAAAACGCCACATATTCCATTTTTCTTTGCTAAAAATGCCAGGGATAAAATCATGAATATAGGCCCCTTCACAATGAACAATATCACCAAAAAATCCTTGGCGGACCATGTTTAGCGTCATCAATTCAAAGAAATCATAACAGGTGTTTTCAAGCATCATACAGTGCTTCCTTGTTCTCTCTGATGTCTCTACCAATGCCCAACATTCTTCCATAGAAATTGCAGCTGGAACTTCCACCGCTGCATGTTTTCCACTTTCCATCGCATGAAGTGCAATTGGCGTGTGAAGCTCCCATGGAGTGGTGATGTAAATCAAATCAAGGTCCTTACGCTCTACCAGTTTTTTCCATATTTGGGCATCTCCAGAATACAATTCAGGAGTATGGGAAGTTTTGGCTAGCTTTTCTCTGGCTTGCACGGCTTTCTCAGGCCTCAAGTCACATAATGCTTTTATGGCTACACCCTCAATTTTACTTAACCTGCCTACTGCCGCTGATCCTCTGCTTCCTAACCCTACAACCCCTATCCTTACCGTATCAATTTTTGGTGCAGCATATCCAGACATATTAAAAACCTGTTTGTGCTTTTTATTCGACAGCGTTTTAATTTTTTCGTACCCTAAAGTTTCATCAGCACCAAAAGCTGACCCTGGAAACAAGGCCGACCCAGCCATTCCTAAACCTGAAATTCCGGATAATTTTAGAAAATCTCTGCGATTATTTTTCATATGACGAAATATTTAGCACTCAATATATGAAAAAATGACGTACGTACCCCAGAATAAAACACGTACATCATTTTTTTTTAAAAATTTACCTGCCTATTTGGCTACATTGTATCCGGGGTTTTGCTCTAGCAAACTATTCTTATTGATTTCTGACTGAGGAATTGGAAGCAAATAATTGGCAGGGTTAAAATTACCTGTTTTCCAAAAAGCAACTTCATACTCTTTTGTCCCATCGGGTTGTTTTCTGATGATCATGCGTGTGCGATCTTGGTCTGCCACCTCTGGAAGTATTTTCCAACGGCGAATATCAAACCAGCGATGTTCTTCAAAAACCAATTCAATGCGTCTCTCATTTACAATTCTCTCAAAAAGTGCGTCTCCACTTTCCGTAACATCCGGCATGTTCACACTAGGCCTTTTCCTTACCATATTGAGATATTCTCTCGTGATATCTTCGTTACCCAGAAAATAATTCGCCTCGGCATAATTCAATAAAATTTCTGCATACCTGGCAAATACCCATGGTGTTTGAGACATATTATTTCCACTAGGATTAACAACCCTTAGAGATTTTTTCCAGCGGATAAGTTTTAGAAAAGGAAGGGTTTCAGCTATCAGTGCTACGGCCCGGAAACTTGCTGTAATTATATGGACATGGTTGTAAAAGGAACTCCTTAAATCAACCCAGAAGGATATCTGTTCCTGGATCAGAAAAGAAAACTAGGTTTAGTCAAGCGGATTAAAAAACAAATCGGTAAATTCGGACTGACTAATCAGGACCTGGGGCTCGAAATAGGCCAAATTTGAGGGTTTTTCTTTACGTTAGTCAGAATAATATGACAAAAAAGTATCAAAACACAGATGAACGAAAGAAAGAAGTATATTTCTATCTAGGATTATTATCCACTCTTTTTGCCAAAATGGAATCGAAACTACTCGAAATTCTTGGTAAACATATAACTTCAGATTTTGTGCTTGCAAATACACTTTTTGAAAGAAATACTTTGTATCAAAATATTGAAATGTTGAAAAGAATTAATAGCAGGAAAGACTATGAAGTTGAAATTGTGAAAAAGCTTATTCAAAAAATTTCAAATATTAGAAAAACAAGAAACTTATTTATTCATGGTGTTTGGGACGAACCAATCGAATTTGAAAATGATATTTTAATTATTTGTAGAGAATCAAAACTTGATTATTCAGAAGAAAAAGAAAATGGAGAAATAATAAGCCGACAATGGGCTTCCAAAAAAACTACCGAATTCAGATTATCTTACATTAAAAAGTTAGTTGATAAGGTTGAAGAAATATTGTTAATAGAAAATTACTTAATTAAAAAAATGGAAGATTACGATTATTACAAAAATCTATAATCTACAGCATAACTAAGCATTCTGATGGCTGGAACAGCCTAGTCTGAATGCAGTGTTGAACCCTTCGGCAGGCTCTTGGTAAACTTCAATGAAACATTGAAGGGGGTGCTGGGAATAAGTATTACTATGGGGAATGGTTTTTCCCTTTTGTTTTTTTAGCGCTGGGAGATTGAAAAAGTTACTGATTTTAAGTTGGTCGTTGGGCTGGGTTTCTTTTTTTTAGTAGCTATTATTCATTAGGAAAAGGGTTATGGAGCGAATTTTAGGTGATGACTTCCTTTTCTTTGGCAATTGTAAATGCAATCGCAAAACTAAGGGAGGGGTGGCCAGGCCAAAACTACGAGGGGGAGAGGGCCTCGCGTGGCGAAGATTAGTTTTGGCTAGATTTTTCTTTGGTTCGTTTCTTTTAATGAATGCCTGTCCTGAAGCATAGCAACTCAGGGGCCTGCCCTGAGAAATACAGTGGATCAGTGGAAAAGAAATGAACAGCCAATCCTAAGGTTTCATGGATAAAATCACCAAAGCTCGCCAAACAATCCTGGCAGCATTTTACCTACACTGGTTTAAATTATCCTTTTCATTTTTACAGCTCGTATTACTTTAAGAAATCAATAACCCAAGGAATTCTCCAAACCTAAACCGTAGGGAAAGGTATATTTAATAAAAACCCTTTTGTTCTCTAATTTTTGGCTAAAGCCAGATGATACGATTTCACCCTATAAATGGGCTGAAGCCCATTCCTATTGAATTGTTTTCTCTGATAGATTGGCTCATGCTAAAAGCCAGGAAAATGAAACGATGCTTCCTTTTCAATAGCCTCCTGCTTTAGCTGGAGGACACCATCGGTTTACACATCTCTGTGGCTTTAGCCAAATTATTAACACAGGGAGCTCTCTACTTATTTAAGCGATCGAGGCACTTGGACCTATTTAACGAAAGTTGAAAACTTTCCTCATTTTAGGTCTAAGTTACGCTTTGCTAAACTTAGACCAGATAAAGATTGAGAAGTAACTGATTTTATTTGGTCGTTGGGCGGGGTTTCTTTTTTTTAGTAGATGGTGTTCCCTTGTTTTATGGTTCAGGAGTTGGTTTTGGCCTTTTTTTACGATTTGGCCATAATTGTCTCGTTAAGCTACTTGGCGCTTATTTTTTTGCTTCCTGATTTTGATGAACCAGTTAGCTGGTGGCCCCCTTTGGTCGAAACATGCCACTGCATGGAGTTCTCTGGTTTTGCAACAAGGGCACTTTCTGAGCAGGGAGGCTGGTTTTTCCCCTACTTCTAACACAACCTGACCGATCTACCTGTCGATATTGACTTTGTGTGTTGCCATGAAGGCACTGCCAGGATGCCATAATGCCTGATTCGGGTAAAGCCTTTGCGTTATTCAGAACTGAATGTGAAGGGTACTTAGGCTTTTTCCGGAAATGACTATCGGATTTTCAGCCTGGTTTATACTTGCAACGTTAAATACCAACCCACACAACCACCTACATACCAAACCCTTAGGCAACATTTGGAAAAAAAAGAATAAATACTTACTTTTAACGTTAGTAACGTAAAATAATACTATGATTATTTTTCTTGGCTCAAAAGATACCGAAAAATTATGGAACGGAATCCGAGTCAAAAAAATACCGATTGAAATTCAAAATGTTGGACGTCGGAAATTAAGAATGTTGAATAACTCTCAAGACATTGCCGATTTAAGAATTCCACCTTCTAACCGACTTGAAAAACTGACGGGGAAACTAAAAGAATTTTATAGCATTCGGATTAACAAACAATGGAGAATTATTTTTAAATGGGATAATGGAAATGCAAGCGAAGTTGAGATAATCGATTATCATTAAAAATGGAAAAATGGAAAAGTTAGCAAATGTACATCCTGGAGAAATATTGAATTTTGAATTTCTTGAACCTCTTGAAATCACTGCTTATAGACTTTCAAAGGACTTAAATATACCACAGACAAGAATTTCGGAAATAATAAAAGGTAGACGTAGGATAACTGCCGATACAGCACTTCGGTTGAGCAAATATTTTGGGAATTCAGCTAAATTCTGGCTCGGACTTCAAGACGATTTCGACATCGAAGAAGAGCGTGGTGAAAAAAAAGCTGAACTGGAAGAAATAAAGAAATTTGAGAACAAAAACGTTGCCTAATCGAGTAGCCCAACCTGAGCTAAATAGCTCAGGTTGGGGCTCTCACACCCTCTCGGTCAATTGGGAATCATGTATACGGGGGTTCGTTCGGTCAGCTCCATGCACCGCCTTAGCCTTAAAATACGAGACAGGCTTTGAACCTCCCAATTCACACGAATTTTATGAGGAAGTTGTTATTCCCTATTAATCATGGAATGGTGTAACCACAAGAAAATCAAGTCCAGTTAAGCACCTTCTCTGCATTTGTTCGGTACAATTTTTTCAATACATCATCAGGGAGTTCGAGACCATAATACCTCCACCAAACTCTGCCTGGCATGTGTTCATCCCCACTTTCCAACAAGCGCCACCAAGCTTGATACATCTCTTTATCAAGCCCCATATCAGTACCAAACAACAGCCTATCACTGTATTTGGCTATAAATTTAGCTGATGCTCTTGGTTGCCTTCCTATTTCGTAATCTCGAGCGGAAATATCCAGGTATAAATTGTCAAAATCATCCAGCATTTGTCCGAGACGCTTTAAGTCATTGCCTAAATTGGCCATGTGACATGCGATAAAGGTTGTTTCCGGGTGCTTAACCAGTAGTTTGGGAAGATAGGTCACCAATTGGTCATAAGTCAAGCCATCTTTGCCATATTTATTGAACTGTTGAAATATAGGTGTTCTTTCCTGATAGACATCAGGTGGCGTCCATGCCGAAGGGTGATCGGACTGATGGACGTTAACAGGAATATTCAATTCTCCACACTTGGTCCAGAAAGGATCCAATCTATTGTCGTCAATATGCATTCTATCATTTGGTGCCAAGGTCTGGTCACGAGAAATGCCAAAACCTTTGTCTGTCACTTCCCCTACACCTCTGGCTCCTAATTTATAACAGCGCTCCAACTCCTTTACGGCCCTTTCGGGATAATCAGGTTTATCGATACCTTCCGTCTCTATGCCACAAAAAAGCTGAAACCTGTCCGCGTAATTGCTAAGGTAAAAGTCAACCATCTTGTCAAACTGCTTCCCAGTAGCCACAGTAAGTACTACTGATTTCTCTATCCCCACTTCATCCATTGTCTTCACCCAATCCTTCAATACCTGCTTGGGGTTTCCTCCCGCTTCTATCTCCGAATAATGGTGAACATGTACGTCAATTGCCGAAAATTTAGCTTTGGGAATAAAGGTTTCATCGGCTATTATAGTAGATTTAGGTGCGTAATCCTTGACCAATACCCCATCCATAGGACCTGGGCCTACAGGTACTCCTGGCCCACTCCATGCACCATATTTCACTTTTAGCCATTCCGGATCAGAGGTCCATTCTTTTGACAGAGGTGTTTCTATAATTTCTTGCTTCTTTGGACCACAACCCTGAACATAACTCATCCCAGATGCGCCAAGACCTAGTAAACTTGCCTTTTTTAAAAACCCTCTTCTGTTATTTTTCATTTTTATTAATCATTTAGAATACATCTTTTACCTGCGACTTACCCTTCTATTTAAATAAAATACGGATAAAAAAGAAACAATAAACTTTAATTACTACTAAAAACTTTACCAAAGGCAATCCTATAAATAGACTGGCCAATGTGAGTTTTAAATAAATTCGGCGATAGCAAAATAGGCGGTAAGCAGACTAAAGAGAATAACTGCTACCAGTCCAATATTTTCTTTCAAACCAGCGACATGCGTTTTCATCACTGTCTTATTATTGATGAGCAGAAAAACAGGGATAGCCACCGCTGGAAGGATGAACGCCTGAAAAGCTTGGGAAAAAACCATGATCATTGGCGGTCGGGCGTCCAGAAACTGCATGCCAAACCCAAACAAAATACCAATAAATGCCAACCACCTGTACATGGGAGACTTGATGTTTCTAGGCTTTCCTGTATAATCACTGATCAACCATGGTGCAATCAATATAATGGGGAAAACAGTTGATATACCCGCACCAACAATCCCCAAGATCAAGATAAAAGCCGCTAACTCTCCTCCAATTGGTTCAAATAATTTGATCATTTCAACGGTGTTTTCTAGCTTCAACCCCATAACATGCAAGGTTCCGGCAGCTACGGCCATAATGATAACACTGAGCACGAACATCATTGTAGCAGACACCATGGCATCCTTTTTTTCATTTTTGAGGTCTTTAATTCCCCATCCCTTCTCTGCAACTACCGTACTCCTAATAATAAATACAGCTGCAGAACAAGTAGTACCTGCTATGGCTGCAATCAGCCGCAAAACTCCGGGTTCATTGGGAATGGATGGAGCCATTCCTGAGACAATGGTCGAAAAATCAGGTTTCAACATAATAAAAACCACCAAAAATGAAATCACCATCAAGACCACAAAAAAGACCAATACTTTCTCAAAAATCAGGTAATTACCAAACCAGAAAAGCAAATACAAGGCTACCACCAATACTGAAGTGATCCAAAAAGTACTGAAGCCATCCCCGCCAAATAGCAACCTGGAACCCTCCTGAATAAGATCAGCAATGATTCCAAAAATCCCCATCAAAGCCATTATCTCACCAACAACTAGGGCAATAATGATATAAATAGCCAAAACACTTCCGTTTTTTAACTTGTGCTTTATATTGAACAAGGCTGTATTCCCGGTAACCAGTGTAGTTTTTCCGTAAGCTACCATTAACACATAAGTAAATATGCAGGATAGTACCAATGCCCAAGTCAGCATCATACCGTATTCGGCACCTACCTTGGCCATAGTGGTAATGCTACCTGTTCCAATATTATAACCGATCAGGAATAACCCAGGACCGATTAGGCTGATGGCAAAAATAATCTTCTTAAAGAAAACGTTGTCTTTCATAAATGAAAATGGAGTAGGGTGATTTGTTAATTTAATTTTAAAAACCTTAAGATAATAAAAGCATTGCTACTTCAGCCACTTGTCAAACCAATCAAATGCATCTTCCTGCATTTTTTTATTGAATTGATGTCCCCCAGGGTAAAAAGTACAATTGTATTTATCCCCAGCTCCAGCTTTGTCAAAAACGGCTGAAAGTATTTTATCTGCTTCATGCATTTCATCCAGTGAGTACAAACCATCTTCAATGGAATTGAGTACCATGGTAGGTAAAGGAACTCTCAAACCTAGAATTTCAGGAAAATCGAGTACAGGCGGTAAGCCAGGAGCAAATGTCATCCATGTATGTGTAAATGATTTGTGAAGTACTAAATCTTTCCATGTGGTCATAAATCCTACACATACGGCACATTTTATCCGGGGATCAAGACCTCCAGCAAAAACTGTTCGCATCCCACCACCTGAAAGTCCACCACAGCCAATGTTATCGGCCTGTACGTCATCTCGGTCACATAAAATATCCAATGCTTTCTGGTCCTCAGCAAGGAACACCCCAGGCCAGCTCGTCCCAGCACTAAATAGTGATTTGGCCATTGTATCTTCTTGCCCTTTTGCCCAATTGTTGTAAGCTTTGGCATTCTCTGGCAGGTCAGGATTATCGTCATTTAATCCCTGTCTAAGATTTTCCGGAACGTCCTTGAGCAATACTCTCCTGCTGGCAAAGGGAAAAGCATCGGGTACAAGCACTACATAGCCTCTTTTGGCAGCCTCATTGGCCCAAGCCAACTCTTCATAGTACATCCTTTGGTGATCCACCATCATGGGATGCCTTTCATCACTCGTTCTGGTAATTTTTCTTTTGCCAAAATATTTCCAGCCTCCATGGTCATGAAAGGCAATGATACCTGGTAATTTCCCCTTGGCATTGGCAGGCTTAAGCACAATTCCTTCGGACCTGCCTCCTGTTGGAAGTCTCCAGCTTATTTCCTCTATTAAAAGCCCATCATAGACGTATTTCTTTTCAACAGTAACCTTTGGTGTACCACCAAGATCAGGGGCAGCTATTTTCTCTTTGGTAATTTTTAAAGCTTTATTTCTCCAGTCCTCAATACCTTCCCAATTGTCTTTTCTATAAGAATGGCTGGGCAACTTACCTTCTAATAAACTGTTTGCCCATTTTCCATAATTACCAATAATGCTCTTTCCTGTTTCATCAATCCCTGAAATCTGGGGGTTATATTTGCCACCCATATCTCCCAAACCAAATCCACTATTAGTATGAGCGAATGTTTTGACAAGATTCATTAAACCTAAGCCAAGGATTCCTGATAATTTCAAAAATAATCTTCTGGTGTTTTTCATTTATTGAGTATTTAACCCTGAAAAAGGCAACGTTATTCACAATTTAAAATTTCTGATCGCTTTTCAGACTTTAGGCTTCAAATAATGCTAGTTGGCCAGGAAAACACGATCAATAAAGCAAGTCCAAACGCTAATAAAACAAAATTGTGCCATGTTACAGATGCATATTGCTTGCGCTCAAATAATCTGTTTAATTAATCGAGTGTCATTGTCTCTAAATTAAACAAAAGACTATATATCCAATCCAAATTTTAAATAAAAGCAACTATTAGAAAATAATCACGGAAACGTTCTCGAATTTGCAAATAATAAATGGCAATACTACTTACAAATCACGGCTTAGGGATATTTCTTCCTATAAAATAGAATAAATCCATAAATCTAGGAACCAAAAACGGATGACCAACTTGCAAAACGTCGATGGTTAGGCTGAATAGGAACCAATGTTTTACCTGTGTTCAACTCAATTTTATAGCAAAATCGTCATCCCGAAGCTTAGAAAGGGCTTTGAGCGGTTAAAGCCATGAGAATCCCCAGCAAGTCGGGACGGCCACACCCTCTTCCCTCCTCAGCAATCCCCAAAAAGGGTTCGCAGTGAAGATTCAGCCGTATTTTTAAGACGATCTTATCCCGAACTCTCAGATTTTTAGTGGATTAAAAACTTGCAATACGGGAGATATGTCTTTTATTGAATTTAAATGCCTATTTTGCGTTAAAATTTTAATTAAAAAAACCTTAATTCATTCACCTTCGTATTAAAAATTTTAATTGATCATTAGAGAAAATTTATTTTATTTACTAAAACATTATATTAGACAATTTCAATATTTTTTTATAACTTGAATATGAATAATCTCATGATTCATCCATACAACCATATCGCCTGTTCAAACGATGCCCTTCAAGTGGTATTGAAGGTGAATTGGATTGTACTCACTCACAATAAAGCCTTTATCAAATCACCCTCTACCCTATTAGATTGTAAGGTAGGGGGATTTATCTTAGTTATTTAGGCAATAAACTATTCCTATTTATTATCAAACACCAAGAGTCCGTTATGGGTGATTTCCTATTGGGTCTCTAGCTATTTTAAAATATAAAAAACTATGAAACCTATAGTTAAAGAATCCGATTACAATACCATTAAGAACATTATTAACAACCTTACACCTGCTCAAAAAACCAAAGAGGTAGGGCAATTGATGAATGAACTTGAGTTAGCCAAAAAAGTGCCTGACAAAAAAATGCCACAAGGAATTATTCAATTGAACTCCTATTTTGAGGTAGAGGTGGGAAAACCTGCCCAAACCATAAAAATGACCATGGTTATTCCTAAAAACGCAGATTTAGCCCAGAATAAAATCTCTCTTTTCTCTCCTTTAGCTGTTGCCTTGATCGGCTTCAAAGAAGGCGCTTCTATAGATTGGGTTCTACCAGGAGGATTAAGAAAATTAAAGATTTTGAAAGTAGAAAATCAGGTCAAAAAGGAAGTTGTAGTCAAATAAATCCATAGTGACAATCGGATAATCCACAAAGAGAAGCCCTAAAGCCTTATTCCACTTCCATAGTTGTAGCAAAAGAAAGCCATTAGAAATCATTCAATTGCCTTCTCCCATTTAATCATTCTAGGTTTTCAGGAAGGGCTTTTTACTGTTTAGCTTCCAGAAGGACGAATTAGAGACAATAATTCACCGGAAGTAAACGGCTATTCTTGTGAAAATAAGGCAGTAAACTTTTGTTTCTATTGCAATTGAAAGAATTAACTTCTATCTTTGTGTCCCTTTTTGAGGGTGAAATGTATTTAACAAGCTAATTATTAACCATTTACACAGTGAATACTTTAAGCTATAAGACCATATCAGCGAATGACGCCACGGTGTACAAGGAGTGGGTAGTAGTGGATGCCCAATCCCAGATACTAGGTAGATTTTCAAGTGAAGTGGCAAAAATGTTGAGAGGGAAGCACAAGCCAAACTTTACCCCTCACGTAGATTGCGGAGACAATGTTATTGTTATCAATGCCGAGAAGGTTAGACTTACCGGAAGGAAGTGGACTGAGAAGGTATATGTTCGCCACACCGGGTATCCCGGAGGTCAGCGTATAGCCACTCCCAAGATCCTTTTGGAAAAATCTCCTCGTACTCTGGTAGAGAAAGCAGTAAAAGGTATGCTTCCAAAAAACAGACTTGGCAGAAAATTATACACAAACCTTTACGTATATGCCGGATCAGAACATCCGCATAGCGCACAGAAACCTAAAGAAGTAAAACTTTAATGCTACCCGTCAATGGAAGTAATTAACAAAATTGGAAGAAGAAAAGAATCCGTAGCCAGGATTTACGTGAAACCCGGAAACGGTACTATCGTGGTAAACAAAAGGGCACTTGATAAGTATTTCCCTTTTGAGCTACACCAGATTGTGGTGAAGCAGCCTTTGGTATTGGTTAAAGAAGACGGTGCCTATGACATTAACGTTAATGTTGATGGCGGCGGAATAAGTGGCCAGGCTGAAGCTATTAGAATGGCGATATCAAGAGCTCTTTGCGAAATCAACGAAGACCATAGAAGTCCGTTGAAGAAAGAAGGATTCTTGACACGTGATTCTAGAATGGTAGAACGTAAAAAACCTGGACGAAGAAAAGCAAGGAGAAAATTCCAGTTCTCTAAAAGATAATTGGGGATATTTTTTCCTAAATACTATAAAACAACATATTTATAAATGGCCAATATCGAATATAAAGACTTACTGGATGCTGGTGTTCACTTCGGACACTTAACAAGAAAGTGGGATCCTAAAATGGCACCCTATATCTTCATGGAGAAGAATGGAATCCATATTATAGATCTAAACAAAACGCTCGTTTGCCTTGAAGAAGCATCCAACGCAATCAAGCAGATCGTACGCTCAGGCAAAAAAATCATGTTTGTAGCGACAAAGAAACAAGCCAAAGATTTGGTGGCAGAAGAAGCCAGAAGGCTTAAGATGCCATTCATTACTGAAAGATGGCTTGGTGGCATGATGACAAATTTCGCTACCATTCGTAAATCTTTGAAGAAGATGTCGACCATAGACAAAATGTCAAAAGACGACGCTTACACTAACTTGGCGAAAAAAGAAAGGCTGATGATCAGCCGACAAAGAGAAAAACTGGAAAATGTATTGGGTGGTATTTCTGACCTAACTCGACTTCCTGCTGCACTCTTTATTGTAGATATTAAGCGGGAGCACATTGCTCTGGCAGAAGCTAAGAAGTTAGGTATTCCTGTGTTTGCATTGGTAGATACGAACTCCAACCCTAATTTGGTGGATTTCCCAATACCTGCAAATGATGATGCTTTTAAATCCATTTCACTATTAGTAAAAGCTTTCGGTGCTGCTATTGAAGAAGGTTTGTCTGAACGTAAGAAAGACAAGGACGATGCTAAACTTTCTGAAGAGGAAGAAGCAAAAAAAGCAGCAGACGCTGAAACTAAAGAATAATCCACTTTGACATTTTATTTACAAAAATTGGACACTGGCAATAGCCTGCTGTTCAATTTTTGTTTTATTGTCATCAACTATATTTAATTCAACAAAAAAATATAAACCAATGGCTATTACTGCACAAGAGGTAAATAAATTGAGACAAAAAACCGGGGCCGGTATGATGGATTGTAAAAAAGCCCTTACCGAAGCTGAAGGAGATTTTGAAAAAGCTATTGATATCCTAAGAAAAAAAGGACAAAAAGTTTCAGCTTCCAGAGCAGACCGTGAAACCAAAGAAGGTGTAGTAGTTACTAGCGTAAGTGAAGACGGTAAAATTGGTATTTTGATGTCGCTTACCTGCGAAACTGACTTTGTTGCCAAGAATGAGGAATTCTCCACATTTGCAAACGCGATACTTGCTGAAGCAGTAAAAGCAAATGCTGACAGCATCGGTGCTGTTATGGCACTGCCTTATGAAGGCATCACCATCGGTGATAAAATCACTGAAATGACCGGTAAAATCGGTGAAAAAATTGAAGTGTCTCATTTTGAAAAAATAACAGGAGAAGTAGTAGAACCCTATATACATTCTAACGGTAAATTAGGTGTATTGGTAGCGCTAAGCAACACTGCCGGAGCCAATGCTTCCGATGCTGGTAAAGATGTGGCCATGCAGATTGCAGCTATGAATCCTGTAGCACTAGACAAAGATGGCGTGGATTCATCTGTGGTAGAAAGAGAAATAGAAGTTGGGAAAGATCAGGCCAGACAAGACGGAAAACCTGAAGCAATGTTGGAGAAAATTGCCTTGGGCAAACTCAATAAGTTCTATAAAGAGAACACATTGCTTAGCCAGGCTTTCGTAAAAGATACGAGTAAAACAATTGCTCAATACCTTGAAAGTGTAAGTAAAGGATTGACCGTAACGAATTTCAAAAGAGTTTCTATAGGCTAATCCTAACAGAAACCAAAACTTTGAAAAGCCTGCCCTTATTTAGGGTCAGGCTTTTTTACTTTTAGAACCGGATTATAAAACATGGAAAAAGTGAAAGGGAAAAGCTTATTTATAAAGACATAATGCCATTCTCTATTTTTCCAGGTTTCCCCGCTAGTTTTCCATCAAAGGTAAGAGGTAGAAAGAAGGGATTTCAATAGCTTTACAAGACGCTCCAATAGTCAGCTGCCTAATTAAATTTTTGTAACATTTCAACCACCTTCTTTTCGAAAAGGACTTGCCATTCAGGTGCCAAAAATGTATCGCTGTCCTCTTGTGCAGCACCTTTATTTCTTAATCGTTCAGTGGTTGGCGCATAATAGATGTACCCATTTTTATAAAATCATTCACTACCATCTCGTAAAATGGAAATTATTGCACCAATTTATCCTAGTAATCGCATTAAATATTCCGCATCCAGTCTCCTAAAATGGATGAAGAATTTGATAAAATAGATGTTTATTCATACAGGGGCTTACTCTTTGTATTTGACAAAAACACCAGAAAGAGAGGTAAGCATCGAAATAAGGAAAAACAAAAGACTAAAGGCTACAGCCACGTTCTGGTCAATCCCAACATACTCATGGGCAAGGACAAAAACCAATTCTCTAGCACCTACCCCTCCAATGGTAAGCGGCAACACAGAGACGGTACTAGACACGAGAAACACAAAAAGATAGGGGATAACCTGTTGTTGAACTCCTAAGCTCACCAAAATAAAATAGGCACTAAACAATTGAAGCCCTTGGTTGAGGAAGGAAAAGCCAGTACTTGCGGGAATTGTCCCCATAAATTGTTTGAAAAACAGAAACATCACCAAGTAAAAACCGGGTGGAATGGCCACTATTCCTAAAATACCTAACCAAAACATAGACACCTGGAAGTCCCACGGCAGGTTCAGGACCAACATCAGACAAAACAGCAACCAAAGCAAAACAGCCAGCCCATTGCCTCTGTCAAGCAATACGGCACTGAGCAATTGTTTAACGGAAGTTTTATGAATTTTATTGAGCAAGTAAACCTTGTATCCATCTCCCCCGATGCCGCCGGGAAGAAATAAATTGTAAAACATTCCTATTGCATACAATTTTATATTTTTTATTTCAGGAAGGTTTAGGCCAATGTCCTTAAAGTAAATATTTAACCTTATAGCACTAAAAAATTTAGAAATCACAAAAAACACCCATGCCAGAAATAGCCAACCGGGATGAGCCGTTTGAATTACCTTCCAGGTAGTCTTTGTATCTATTTTATTAAAAACCAGATACAGTGCTACGCCCGTAAGAAGGATTTTTAGAAAAAGTTTAAGCCTCTTTTTTATCACCTTGAAAAATTGCTCTCACTGTATAAGTCTTTTTATCCTGCGATTCGTAATAAGTTCTTACGATTATTTCGGCCACAATTCCAGTAGTGATTAATTGTACCCCTCCAAGTAGCAAAATAAAGCCCACCAAAAGTATGGGGCGGCCCCAAATATCCTCGCCCATAATTTTTAGAACAAGCAGGTAAATATTGATTAAAACCCCTCCTGTAAAAGCAAAAAGCCCCAAAGTGCCAAAAATATGGATAGGTCGCTGAAAGTATTTCTGGAAGAAGAGCATTAAAATCAGGTCAGCGATAACTTTAAAAGTTCTGCTAAGTCCGTATTTGGACTCTCCATGTATCCTTGGATGATGTTTTACATCTACCTCTGTCATTCGAGCACCTTCCTGTTTTGCTAAAACGGGAATAAACCTATGTAACTCGCCATATAACCCCATATTCTGGGCAATATGTGCTTTATAGATTCTCAAACTACAGCCATAATCTGACAAATACACCTTGGTAGTATGTCTTATCAGCCAATTGGCCATTATACTGGGTAATTTCCGCAGAACAAAGCCATCTTTCCTATTGGCCCTTCGTCCGGCTACCACATCCCAATCCTCATTTCTTACCATTTCCAGAAGCATAGGAATATCACTAGGGTCATTTTGAAGGTCACCATCCATCGTTACGATATACTTTCCATTGGAGTGGTCGATCCCTCCTGCCAATGCCGTGGTTTGACCATAGTTTTTATTAAACACCAGCACCCGGGTTCTGTCATTTGCTAAAAGCTTCATTTTTTCTACCGAGCGATCGGTGGAACCATCGTCTACCAATAGCAGCTCATAATCTATTGCCGACAAGGCACTGTACACTGCTTTAAGCAAAGGTGCAATATTACCTTCTTCATTAAAAATGGTGATGACAACGGAAATCTCTGGTTGGGTCATGATTCAAAATTTGGACGAAACTAATGCTTTTTAAAAGCTGTGGCAAATCGATGGCCTAAAACCTACTGTTAAAAAAACAGCATTTTGGGTAATACTACGCTTTAGCCTATTTGACCAGATAGCAATTTTGTTTATATTGAATCCAAAACAGGCAATAAGTGAGTAGTAAAAGGCTTGTCCAAATATAAACCTTTCCTATTGAAATTATTTTCATCCGTATAAAACCACGTGCTTATTTACACTTGCAACAACCTTAAGAAGATAGCTAAATTGAGAAAAAAAACAGTTTTCTCTCATTTTCTCCCACAACGTCCTGAATGAAAATAAAACTGAAATATCTTTTTGTAGCATTTTATCAAACCATAAACCTAATCCAATGAATACCGAATCCAGAAGAAATGCGCTTAAATCACTTGCCTTAGGCAGTAGTCTGGCCTTGATCAGTCCCTATGAATTATTAGCAGCAAAGAAGAAACAAAAAATCGGTGTGGCACTTGTCGGCTTAGGCTATTACAGCACGGATTTGTTGGCACCGGCTTTGCAGCAGACAGAACATTGCTACCTAGCGGGCATCGTTACTGGTACTCCAGCTAAAGCAGTTGCCTGGAAAGAAAAATACCAAATTCCTGAAAAAAACATCTACAACTACGAAAATTTCGATTCGATAGCAGACAACCCTGATATTGATGTAGTTTATGTGGTATTGCCGCCATCGATGCATGAAGAATATGTGGTTAGAGCTAGCAATGCCGGCAAACATGTTTGGTGTGAAAAACCTATGGCAGTTACCAGCAAGGAATGCCAAAACATGATCAAAGCCTGTAAAAAGAACAATGTACAACTTACCATTGGCTACAGGTTACAACATGAACCAAACACGCAAGAATACCTGTCTATCATCAAAAACAATAAGTTGGGCAAGGTGAAGCATGTAACCTGCGAAGCAGGCTACAGAGAAAACAGGACCGATCATTGGAAACAGAAAAAAGAAATGGGTGGCGGCGTAATTTATGACATGGGCGTTTATGCCATTCAGGGTGCCAGGTTGGGAATGAATATGGAGCCAATAGCCATATACTCAGCCAGAGCAATCTCTACCCGACCGGAAATCTATAAAGACGGTCTTGCCGATGAAGTAACTGCAAAACTGGAGTTCCCAGGGGGCGTGTTTGCGGACATTAAAACCAGCTTCGCTGAAGGTACTAATTTCCTGACAGTGGAATGTGAAAAAGGAGATATTGCCATGAAACCTTATTCTGCCTATGCGGGAGTTAAAGGAGAAAGCCCCTTAGGACTGATCAACCATCCTTATCAAGTACCTTGGCAACAGGCCAATCAAATGGATGATGATGCGCTAGCCATCATAGGAAACAAAGCACCTTTGGTACCTGGTGAAGAAGGGCTTCGCGACATAAGAGTAGTAGAAGCCATTCTCAAATCTGCCAAAACAGGCAAAACAGTGAAGGTCTAACTTGAACAACAAAACGATCTAATTCAATTTAGATTGTTAACCTCCAAAGGGCAATAAAAATGAATTATTGAAGCACTTAAGGTTTTCATATTTATAACCACGGCTGAAAACCCGTGGTTATAAATGAAAGCATTACGATTTTGGCACCTATCGTTACTTTTTCCATGTCATTATATCCGGATTAAAAAATATATTCAAAGTACTTTTAGAAAGAAACTACCGCTCAAGCCTTTTATTTTTTTTAATTTTACCCCTTATTCTTTTCAACCATGAACAAAACTCCAGGATGGATTAACTCCTACAGCTTTCCTATGGTAGCCTTTTTGATCCTGGTAGGACCATTCGCGCTTGATTTTCACCTTCACTATCCTGATGAGATGTATTATACAGATGCAGCAATCCGTATGATGCAGAATGGTGATTACCTGACCACATATCTAGGAAATGGTGAATTACGATTCAAAAAGCCCATATTGACCTATTGGTTCGTTCTAGCAGGTTTCAAAACTCTTGGTGTAGCAGCCTACTCTTCTCGGATTTTATTCCTTCTCTTTGGCGCAGGAATAATTCCATTGGTCTATCATATAGCGAAAATGGTAGGGCGAAGTAAAAAACTCCCTGTTTGGTCTGCTTGGATTATCGCCACGCATCCCATTATCATTTTTAGCAGCACCCGCTCTATTCCTGATATCTTGCTGGCATTTTTCATGACTTTGGCAGCGGTAGGTGTTACAGGTTTATTAAAGTATGGAAATAATAGTCCCAAAAAATACCTTTGGTTTTTTTATTTGGGATTGGCTCTTGCCTTCGAATCGAAAGGACTTCCTGCAGCAGCCCTAGGTCTTGTGGCCATAGCGTATATGCTTTTTAATCCTTGGAAGCGCATCAAACCTACCAAGCTTTTGTATTTGCCTGCAATTGTTATTGCCTTGTTTATTTCTTTGTTCTGGTTTGTGGCCATGTATATAAAATTTGGCCCAGTGTATCTGAACTCATTTATAGAAGACCAAGTAGGCATGCGTGTAGGGAACAGGTTATGGATGATTGTAAAACATTTCATTTTTGCGGTACTTTTAATGGGCGGTCTCTTTATCCCCTGGGTCAGCTTAAAAGTAAAGACTCTGTTACCTGGGTTAAAAGCAGTCTTTGATCAAAACAAGGCTTTCAGTGGTTTTGCAATTGTCTGGGTGCTTTCCATCATTGGTATGACTGCAATGGTATCCACATTTTATGAGCGCTACCTACTTCCTGTTACTCCTATTGCTTCCATTTTATTAGCCGGAATATTATTAAAAACCTATGTTACGCCATCCAAGGCAATGAAGGTATGGACCAAAATATTTATAGCAATCAATTGGCTGGTATTGTCCGTGGCACTATTTGCTCATGTGGGATTAGGAAGTTCTTTTTGGATATTTGGACAATGGATCCTTGGATTGGCTTTAAGCGTATTGCTTTGGAAAAAAGTCAGCCTGCCAGCTTATCAGGTGCAAGTAATGGGCCTTTCTATTCTTTTGTTGTTTTTCTCCATTGCTCTGGTTACCCATCCTTTGTCCATTCCCAATCAGGGAAGGCAGGTGCAAGCGTACATTTCGACCCATAAAATACCTGAAAACAGCAAAATTGCTTTTCTCGGAAACCTTCACTACGCCAGCAAAATAAGAATAGGACTGGGGCCAGAATACCCCATGAAAACATTTGCCTCCATAGATGAGATACCTGAAAGTTATTCGTACATCATCTGCGATGGCCCCAGTAAAAAAACCATTGATGGGCTACTCCCAATCAAGGAAGTTGTCAGTTTAAATTGGGACCCTAAGTTTATTAATGAAATGATAATGGCCATAATAAACGGGAATACTTCTGAAGAGAAAATGAAATGGGGGAAAAAGTACTACTGGATTGACCGATCTCCGGCATAAGCAAAAAAAGGGTTGCCAGTTGGCAACCCTTTTTTATTTCAAAAATGTCCAAGGCTATTGCTTGGCCAATACTAATTTTTCTTTGTGCTTTTTAATTTGTCTCCGAAGAGCCTCTATTGAGTCATCAGCTGCTGCTTCGAAAGAATCGTTTTGATTTTTTGCAAAAAATTGTTTACCAGGTACATTCAGTTTGATTTCTACGATTTTATTTTCACTTTTATCATTTTTATCCAACCTCATAAAAACCTCCCCATCAATGATTTGATCGTAATAAGTATCGAGCTTATCCGACTTTTTCTGAATAAAATTGATCAATTTCTGATCGGCTACGAAATGAATTGAATGCATTTGTAATTTCATAATAATAAACGTTTAAAAGTTAAACTTTAATTTAAGCTTTCGGATGTGCCTGTTCATACACAGCCTTAAGTTTCTCAATAGAATTATGAGTATATACCTGGGTCGCAGCAAGGCTCGCATGCCCCAGAAGGTCTTTAACAGCGTTTAGGTCTGCCCCTTTATTTAGCAGATGGGTTGCAAAGGTATGTCTCATAAGGTGAGGACTACTCTTGGTATTTCGGACAAAAAGATTTAGGTATTTCTTAACAATTCGATAAATCATCATAGGATAAGCTACCTTTCTATTTGATCTAACGATGAAAAAATCATTTTCGTCTTGAATAGAAAAACATTCTTCAAAAACTTTTTTATAGTGAAGTATGGCTATTCTTAGTTCACTTGAAATAGGGATTATTCTGTATTTTTTACCTTTACCCAGCACTTTTATCTGTAACTGACTAAGGTCCACAGCAGACCATTTTAATCCGATCAATTCCGACAATCTAATCCCTGTGAGATAAAGCGTTTGCATGACCATTCGGTCTCGTTGTCCTTCAAAATCAGCATCAAAATTTGTCGACTCTAGTAAGCTGTAAATTTCTTTTTCTTGGATAAATGCCGGTAAGTTTCTCCCCTTTTTTAATGACCTTATTTTAAAAGTTGGGTCTTGACTAATGATTTGGGAGCGTAATAAAAATTTATAGAAGGACCGCAATGTGGCCATTTTTCTATTAACAGTGGTCACCTCTAATCCTTCTTCAATAAGATCTACCATCCATGCCCTTATTTCTGAATGGTTCGCCTCCTCAGGATTAACCATGCCAAAGGCGGTACTTATGAATAGGACAAACTGGTCAAGGTCTTTTTTATAAGCCAAGACCGTGTGTGGACTTACCCTTTTCTCGTGTTCAAGGTAGCTAATAAATGAAAAAAGCATATCGATGTTTTAAAACATCAATATGCTTAATATTTTCCGAAAATGAAAGGTTTTCTTATTTACCTTCCTCTTCTTGCATGCGCTGCTTGTAAGCTGCTTTTATCACTTCGGCTCTTCTAGAAATAGAAGGTTTTTCGAAAGCCTGTCTGCTTCTCAATTCACGGATGACTCCTGTTTTATCAAACTTCTTCTTAAAACGCTTTAGCGCTTTTTCGATAGATTCGTTTTCTTTTACGTTAACTACGATCATAATATACACCTCCTTTCAGAACACAAAGGTAGAGAATCTTATTGATAACCCCAAAATAAACACTAGTCCTATTGGAGTGATCCAATCCTGAAAGAAAAGTAACCCCACACCCTAATTCTCATGCAGTTTCTCTTTTGGCCACGGACCCTTATGGAAACACCGCCTATTCTAGGTTTTAAAAAATCAAGTATATATTAGGTTTTATTTCTTTCTAACGAAAGGATAAAATTTTATATTTGACAATGGAAAAAATTTTAATAACTGGTGGGGCCGGATATATTGGTTCCCATACGGCGGTGGCTCTTTTGGAAGCCGGCTACCAGCCCATCATCATCGATGATTTTTCAAATTCCGAAAAAAGTGCTCTCTTAGGTCTAAAAAAAATTACTGGTCAAGACATCCCCTGTTATGAAGGTGATTGTAATGATGCTAAATTAATGGACCGTATTTTCACGGAAAATAAGCTTTCTGGGGTTATTCATTTTGCAGCTTTTAAGGCTGTTGGTGAGAGCTCAATGCTTCCCTTAAAATATTACACCAATAATATCAGCTCTCTGTTGGTGCTTTTGGCCATTATGAATCAACACAATGTGGAGAACTTGGTTTTCTCTTCTTCATGTACCGTGTATGGTCAACCAGATAAACTGCCTGTAAAGGAATCTACTCCTAGGAAAAAAGCAGAAAGCCCATATGGTAATACAAAAAAGATTTGCGAAGACATCTTAGTGGATCAAGTCAATAGTAAGGTGGCTTTATCTGCTATAGCCCTCCGTTACTTCAATCCCATTGGCGCACATACCTCCTCACTAATCGGTGAGTTACCCTTGGGCGTGCCTTCTAACCTCGTTCCTTTTGTTACCCAGACTGGTGTGGGCATAAGAAAGGAATTGACTGTTTTTGGGGATGATTACGACACCCCGGATGGCACCTGTGTTCGGGATTACATCCATGTGATGGACCTGGCCGAAGCCCATGTGAAGGCTATCTCACATCTCAAAGGAAAAGAGGCGCCATTTTATGACATTTTTAATGTGGGTACTGGTAATGGCAATACCGTAATGGATGTAATTAAGGCATTTGAAAAAGTAAGTGGAAAGTCTCTTAATTATAAAGTTGGACCTAGAAGACCTGGTGATGTTGTAAAAGTGTGGGCCGATACAGCAAAAATTAACCAAGAATTGGATTGGAAAGCTCGCTTCAATTTAGAGGAAGCCTTAAGGGATAGCTGGAACTGGCAATTGGCACTTTCTGAAAAAAAAAGCTACTAATATGTTAAAATTTATATTTAGACTATTCCTATTTCTGTTGGTACTCCCAGCCATGGCGTTTCAGGCAAAGCCGGATCCAAAACCTGTAGATCAAGTATATCCGCTTCTGGATGCGGCGAACTCCAGGTGGTTTTATTTTAGTGCTGCAACGCGTCCTTTCGGAATGGTCAATTTGAGTCCTGACCATTTGATAGATGGTGCATGGGGAAGTGGCTATCGATACAATGAAGACACGGTAAAAGGCTTCAGTCATATTCATGCTTGGCAAATGTCCGGGGTTTCGGTAATGCCTGTTAGTTTCACCAAGGACCCCGAAGGTTTATTAAAGGATTATTATTCCACCTATGACAGGGATAAAGAATCGATTAAACCTGGTTATCATAAGGTGTTTTTAGATCGATATGGTATAACTGCCGAATTAACTGCAACCCACCGCGTAGGACTACACAAGTATAACTTCCCGGAAGGAAAGAAACAGGCTGTCCTTTTTCACCTTGGCGGAGTTTTGGGACCCAGTAAAATGCAAGACGGTAGTCTGAAACAAGTTTCTTCCTATATTTTGGAAGGACAAATCACCAATTCGCCTACTTCAAGGAGGCCCAACACCTTGACAGTCTATTTCCGAGTCGAGTTTGATCAGCCTATTGAAAAATGGGTTGAAAGCAATCAATCTCCCCATAAAATAATAACTTTTGGTGAAAGCAAAGGCAAGCCCTTGCAAATGAAGGTGGCACTTTCTTATACAAAACTTGAAAATGCTGCGCTAAATATGGCGCAAGAACTTTCCCACTGGGACTTTGATAAAGTGGTAAAGGAAACGGAGGATGTCTGGAATGAACTTCTTGGCAGAATAGAAGTAGAAGGAAATACCGAAACCCAGCAAAGGCGTTTTTATACCGATTTATGGAAATCACTCCAGGGAAGAAGGACCATAAGCGATGTAAATGGTGCTTATCCTGACAATACCAGCGACACCTTCAAAATTGGTCAGTTACCACTTGACGATCAGGGCAAGCCTCTTTTCAGACAATACAATTCCGATTCTTTTTGGGGAGCACAGTGGACCATTAGTGTATTGTGGGCCTTGGTTTATCCTGAAATTGCAGAGGAGTTTGCCAATAGTTTGCTTCAGTATTACAAAGATGGTGGTCTGATCCCTCGGGGTCCTTCAGGAGGGAATTACACCTATGTGATGACGGGTGCATCCAGTACGCCGTTTTTTGTTGGACTGTATCAAAAAGGAATCCGTGGATTTGATGTAGCGCTGGCCTATGAGGGCCTTCGGAAAAATCACCTTTCAGGAGGAATGATGAGTAAATCAGGCTATGAGCACAAGACAGCTCTGGGTGGTAATGTAGAAGACTATATCAGCATGGGATATGTTCCCTACCCCAACCCCCGAGGTCGCTTCGGTGGTCACGAGCAAGGCGCAGGGCAAACCCTGGAATACAGCTATCAGGACTGGACACTGGCACAGTTGGCAATTGCGTTAGGGAAAAAGGAGGATGCCTCGCAGTTTTTGGCCCGATCAGGCAATTACAAGGAACTCTATGACCAACAAACTGGCTGGATAAGACCAAAGGATGTGGATGGAAATTGGCTCAGTCCTTTTGACCCTTATGACTATGCCAAAGGCTACGTCGAAGCCAACGGTGCTCAGTTTACTTGGTTTGTACCACATGATATTGCAGGCTTGGCCACACTTATGGGTGGAAAAGAAAAAGCAGCAGCACGCCTTAACGAACAGTTTGAACAAGCCGAAAAACTGGGTTTTACTTCAGGCAACTCTCATGCATTGGAAACGCATCCTGAGTACCGGAGGATACCTGTAAATTATGGCAACCAGCCTTCCATGCAAATGGCCTATATCTTCAATTATCTAGATCGTCCTGAGTTGACCCAATACTGGTCCAGGAAAGTACTGGATGCAGCTTTTTCAGGCTTATCCCCAGAAAGTGGTTATAACGGAGATGAGGACCAAGGGCTCATGGGCTCACTGGCTGTTTTGATGAAACTGGGGCTGTTTCAGATGAATGCTGGAACGGAAGAAAATCCAATCTATGAATTGGGTAGTCCAATTTTCAATAAAGCCATCATCCATCTCAATCCAGACTATTACCCTGGTAAATCCATAACAATTCAGGCCCAGAACAATGGTCCGGAAAATTATTACATTTCCCGAAAAACCTTTAATGGTAAACCCATAAAGGGCATTGGCATTCGTCACGGAGACTTAACCAAAGGAGGTTTATTAAAACTTCAAATGAGTTCAAAACCTAAATAAAAAAAGGAGCCTTAATTAAGGCTCCTTTTTTTATTTTTTAGGATAGTGAATTTTCACTAAATCCTGAATTTCTCCCCAAGGTTTTTGCATCCTTGCCATTGTATAGACATTCTCATATCGGTCTATGGCAATGGCATTTACATAAGTGGGAATACCACCATCCTCATAGAATGCCGGACCATGGTCTGTATAAGTTCCAGTAGGCAGATGGTAGGTTATCAAATGTAAATTCTCCAGATCTTTGGCCGCTCCTTTCGCTATCTGCTTGGTTTCATGATTCGAAGGTCTATCGGATAATGGCCCGCCTGTTAGGTAAAACACAGTCTCATTATCTGGCCCTAAATCAAAGCCTAAATAGCCATAGCTAAATTGGTCATACATGCCACTTCTTTTGGATGGAAGCGATGACAACCTGTCTAGTAGCTCAATTTTTGCCTTTTTTGGATCGAATTTAAAAAGGTAATTGGAATTCCCATGGATGCCATAAGCTACATTATCTTTAGCATGCCAAAAAATTCTTCTCCAGTTATACCCCATATTTCCTGGTACTTTAGGGTCATAGTTCCCAAAAAAATCTCTTCTCATATGAACTTCATCTAATTTAGCAGGCCCCGCTCCGTTGTTTGGGCTGTAAGAAAAGATATTCCCATCAGAAGTCGTATAGTAAACATTGCCATTTTCAGAGTTAACCAATAAAGACCTACACAAGACTCTATAGTCTTCGCCAACAATTCCTGCTTCACCTTTTTCAGAAATAGGACCACAGTCCTTCAATTCATTAGTATTCAAATCCAGGTGCAAGAAATTACCACTAGGCCAGGTGAGGGCATAAATTTGATTTCTTTGGGTATCCATGGTCATGGTCAATACTCCCTCACCATCAGGTACGATACCAAGATCGTCCATCACCTTATTTTTCATATCCCAGCTCAGAAAATGACCTCCTAGATAATTATCTACACCTTCCATGGGGTTGACAGGCAGTCTCTCCATGTCCTCAATCATTTCATATACGCCAATATGAGTCCCAAAATACAACTTGCCATCCTTTTCAAAAAAGGGAACATGGCTTTTGCCTTGTGGAATGGTATTGCTCTCTCCTTCACCACAAGCTTCTGTAAGGTCTGCTAACCATTCAATTTTTTCGGTTTCTGGATCAAAACTATAAAGTTGACCAGCCTTTGTAAGAGATTCAGAAGACAAAACGTAATAAATTTTCCCATCAGAGGCACTGCTTAATGCCTGGTAGGTATCGTGGGCTATTTCAAAGCCTGAATAATAGGGCTGGGCCAATAGCCCTTTGTTTTTAGTATCCAATTTCAATGTTTTTGTCGGTTTAATTATCCTTTATAGTTAAGTAATTCTTCGGCATTTTCATGGATTTTATTTATAGCATTGGCAATATCATCCATGTCTGACTGGCTACCTAAAAGCATGCTCTGAGAGAGCCATATAGCCTCTTCATTGCATAATTTATCTGTTATAGGACACTGATTGTTGGCTACAAATTTATCAAAATCCAATTCATCAGCCTGGTACATCCTCTTGTAATTTTTGGAGGTAAAAGCATCTTTTAGATACAATTTATCATTTAGTGGAATATAACCACTGGAACACGGTATACCTTCCGCGCTTAAGGCTTTTAGGAAAACTTCCCTGGATAACCCCTTAAAACCATCACTATGGAATCTAAACGGGAAAAGATGAAAGACTGCCCGAGTTACATTAGGGTACAAGACATAAGTGCTAAGCCCTGGAATTCCTTCTAATTTTTGCTTGAGATAGGATGCATTGGTTTCTCTCAATTGCGTTTCCGCATCAAGCCGTTCCAATTGACTTAAACCTATGGCTGCCTGGTATTCAGTAAGTCGAATCTTTGTTCCTGCTATAACTGCTCCCTGATTGACAGCGCCAACCAATGAACCATAGGCGTAACCATAATTGTGGTAGGAATAGCACTTGTCCATAAAATCGTCATCATCACTGACGATAGCTCCCCCTTCACCCATAGGTAAATTCTTGGAATTTTGAAAACTAAAACAACCTGCAAGTCCAAATGTCCCTACTTTCTTATGGTTTATTTCTGCCAACCAACCCTGGCAAGCATCTTCGATAACCACAAGGTTATTTGCTTTGGCTATAGCCATAATGCTTTCCATATCTGCAGGTAAACCCAAAATATGAACCGGAAAGATGGCTTTGGTTCTACTGTTTATTTTCTTTTTTATTTCCGCTGGATCAATCTGAAAAGTTTCCGGATCAGAATCCACAAATACTGGCATCGCTCCAGTCTGTAAAATGGCCGCGACACTGGCAATAAAGGTATAAGAGGAAACCAGAACTTCATCCCCTCCACCAATATCTGCTTGTACTAATGCTGCAATCATTGCATTGGTACCGTTAACGACAGTGAGGCATCTTTTAGCACCAATGGTATCTGCCCATTTATTTTCAAACTCTTTCACTACTCCTGCTCTGGACCAAACCCCGCTCCTCAAGACTTCCAATACCCTGGGTTCGTCTGTATCTGGGTTCCATCGAGGCCATGAAGGCCATGAAGAAGTCCTAACAGGCTTACCTCCCATAAGTGCTGGTTTTACATCAGGTGATACGAAATTAAACCCCATCATTGCTCCTGTACCTATGATGGCATTGGTTTTGACAAAATCTCTTCTTGTATATTTCATGACTAGATGGCTTTATAACTGAAAATTATACAAAAACATGGAGAAAACCTGATCGGAATTGGTAAAGGTTAGAAAAAAATGGTAAACTTATTTCCTTCATAGAATTCAGGAATGTTTAAATCAAAGCTTTTTCACTTGTCTCGAAAAGGCAGCCTGAACAACTTCTATGCTATTCATAATTACCCATTAGTGAAAAAAAATGGACCTCCAGTCTCCTAAATTAGCCAGGCGACCTTAATTTAAAAAGAACGCTAATGAAGGAAACAAAAATTCAAAGCCTTTTCAGAGATCGCTTGCAGCTTTGTCATACCGGTACAAAACAGGCTTTACGCGTAATTTTTTCTCACTTAAGGTGAAATAAGCATTTCCTTTCGGTTCAAAGGCAATTGCTTCTCCTTGTGGCTCTGGCTCATAGGGAAGTAAAACAGCTTTCCGGGACAAGGTCTCCTCCAGTGACTCCCCTTCAATTCTTGCCCAATAGTAAATCACCCAGTAATTTTTTATCAAGACCTGAGAGCCATCGGCAGCTATATCCCCACCCACAGAAAGGGTTATAGGCAATTGCATTACTTTCTCCAGGGTAATATTGCTTCCATCTGTCAATAAATCCCTTGAAGCTTTATATAGTGTATTTTTGGCCTCTCTTTTAGTTACCACAAAAAGATCGCCACTTATGGGGTCAACCAATAGGGTTTCAGCATCTTTAGGCCCATCCGGATAGGTAAGCCTAATAATCTCAGGTGTTGCAGTTATTATATTTTCGAGACTATCGGGTTCAGGAATTCTATAAATGATCAACTCCTCTGCATTACCAAAATTGTCACCAATATCCCCGATATACAAATAGGTTTGGTCATCAATAGGTCCAGGGCCCATGGCCAAATCTTCCCAATCACGGTTCTTCACTCCTTCCAACCTCAAGGTTCCCAAAAATGTACCTAAGGTATCCAAAATATAAATCTCAGGTTCTCCACCACTATCATTGTGAACATAAATCCATGAGGGATTCTTTCTGGAAACAGCCATTCCACTCGTTTCTTCAATAAATTCTTCACCGATCAAGGCTACTTTATTGGGACCCGTAAATAGTGTGTATTCTATCTGGGAATTGATTTTCATATCATATTTTTTCTGAAGTTTTTCAGAAACCAAAAATGGTATGATGGATAGTAGAAAAAACAGCTTTAAAAGCATTTCAATAAAAAAACTCATGCTGGCATTTTTTTAAGCTCATTACACAAACCAATTTTGTCATTTTCAATCTGTTCGCACTATTTGCGATTACTTTGGATTGAGCATTGACAGTAATAAATAGTAACCCTATGCTCAATAAAAAGGTTCAGGTTCAGCCAACTGGCATTCCTATTCCCAAAACCTTATGCATAAAAAAGGACAGTGAGTATCACTGTCCTTTAATTATTTAAATAAATTCAAAACTGATCTTAATCAGCTTTTTCTTTTTTATTTACTTTTATCTCCAGCTCATCCCCTTCTCCAGAATAATCTGCAAGGATAACATCTCCTTCAGACAATTCCCCTTTAAGGATTTCCTCTGCTAAAGCATCTTCAAGGTATTTCTGAATCGCTCTGTTCAAAGGCCTTGCACCATATTGCCTGTCATAGCCTTTTTCAGAAAGAAAATCTTTTGCTTTCTCAGAAAGTTCAATGGAATATCCCAAATCAGTAATCCTGGCAAACAACTTCTTTAAACTAATGTCTATAATTTTATGGATATGCTCCTTATTCAAAGAATTGAAGATAACTACATCATCCAACCTGTTCAAAAACTCAGGACTAAATGCTTTTTTAAGGGCATTTTGAATGGTGGACTTCATTACCTCGTCCATATTTTCTTCCTTTGCCTTGGAAGCGAATCCTATTCCAGCTCCGAAATCTTTAAGATCCCGTACACCAATATTAGATGTCATGATGATAATGGTATTTCTGAAATCCACTCTTCTACCAAGACCATCAGTTAACACACCATCATCAAGCACCTGCAAGAGGATATTAAATACATCTGGATGTGCTTTTTCGATTTCATCTAATAAAACAACAGAATAAGGTTTTCTCCTGACTTTTTCTGTCAATTGTCCCCCCTCTTCGTATCCTACATAGCCTGGAGGAGCTCCTACCAGACGAGAAACACTAAATTTCTCCATGTATTCAGACATGTCAATTCTTATAAGAGCATCGTCTTTGTCAAACAAGTAAGTAGCCAACATTTTGGCAAGTTCTGTTTTTCCTACACCCGTAGGCCCAAGGAATACAAAAGAACCAATAGGCTTTTTAGGGTCTTTCAATCCTACCCTAGTTCTTTGAATGGCCTTTGTGAGTTTTTTGATCGCCTCATCTTGACCAACCACTTTTCCTTTCAGGTCTTCCCCCATATTTAGCAGCTTGGCTCCTTCATTCTGGGCGATTCTCCTGGCAGGTATACCTGTCATCATAGAAATGACTTCAGCTACATTGTCTTCCTCCACGGCATAGCGCATTGTCTTACTCTCTTCTTCCCACTTGGCTTTTGCATTTTCCAGTTGTTCTAGAAGTTTTTTCTCTTTGTCCCTAAGCTGGGCAGCCTCTTCGTATTTTTGGCTTTTAACCACCCTATTTTTCTCAACCTTGATTTTTTCTACCTCATCTTCGAGTTGCAGAATATTTTCAGGAACGTGGATGTTCTTAATGTGCACCCTTGCACCTGATTCATCTAAAATGTCGATAGCCTTATCCGGAAGAAAACGATCAGAGATGTACCTATCCGAAAGATAGACACAGGCATTAATGGCCTCTGGTGTATAAATTACATTGTGATGGTCTTCGTATTTGTCCTTGATATTCTCCAGAATCTGAATGGTTTCTTCAGTAGAGGTAGCATCTACCATTACCATCTGAAACCTTCTGGCCAAGGCACCATCTTTTTCGATATATTGTCTGTATTCGTCCAGTGTAGTAGCTCCAATACATTGAATTTCTCCTCTTGCAAGAGCTGGCTTGAACATGTTAGAAGCATCCAATGAACCACTTGCTCCACCAGCACCTACGATAGTGTGCAACTCATCGATAAACAAGATGACACTTGGAGACTTTTCCAGCTCGTTCATCACGGCTTTCATTCGTTCTTCAAATTGTCCCCTGTATTTGGTTCCGGCCACCAGGGAGGCGAGATCGAGCGTTACTACTCTTTTGTTGAATAAAACCCGAGAAACTTTTTTCTGGATAATCCGAAGGGCTAAACCTTCAGCAATAGCAGTTTTACCTACACCAGGTTCTCCTATAAGGATAGGGTTGTTTTTCTTCCTTCTGGAAAGAATTTGCGCTACCCTTTCTATTTCCTTTTCTCTACCTATTATTGGGTCCAGTTTATCCTCTTCGGCCATACGGGTAAGGTCCTTACCGAAATTATCCAAAACTGGTGTTCGGGATTTTTCTGCGGTTCCTTTGGCGCTGCCAGAAGAGCTACCAGAAGCTCCAAATAATTTTGATCCTTCTTCGTCCGGATCGTCTGCCTCTGTACCTGACCTCGGCGTTTGATCCGTTTGAAATTCCAACATTTCCTTGACGGTATCGTATGTTGCATCAAATTTCTGAAGGATTTGAGTAGCTATATTGTCCTCATCTCTTAGAATTGATAGCAACAAATGTTCAGTTCCTATAAGTTGGCTTTTGAAAATTTTAGCTTCCAAATAAGTGATTTTTAACACCTTTTCTGATTGCCTAGTTAAGGGTATATTGGCAAGATTTTTTACATTGTGATTGGCTGTACCCTTAACCGCTCGCTCCACCGCATTTCTTAACTCATCCAACGGAACACCCAACTTCTTTAGAATGGAAACAGCCACACCTTCACCCTCACGGATCATTCCTAACAAGAGGTGTTCTGTCCCAATGTAATCATGACCCAAGCGCAAAGCTTCTTCGCGGCTAAGAGAAATCACCTCTTTTACTCTGTTTGAAAATTTTGCTTCCATTATATTTATCCTTTCTTATGGTAATATTTCAAATCTTAAATTAATACAAATGAGTTTGTTTATAAACACAAATTTTTTACTAATTGTTCAATTACTTTCGGGAAAGGTTCAAAACTTCATTAGTTGCCGGCCCCTCACAAAACAACAAATCCACGATAGACAAGTTAGAAACAAAGTCTGAGCCAAAAATTTGCATATAAGGATACGGTTTATAAACCATATCACTGCTTATCAATGACTTAGGGTGAAAAAAGCCTCTTAAGTCATTTTCTTGGTCGCCATCCTCTTCTTTTTCCTTTACTACCAAACTGACATTCCATCGTAAAAATTCAAGACAAAGTGTCAGTAAATCCAAATTTAAATCTATCAAAAACTGTGGCTTGCGCAAATAGATTCGCGCTAAGTCATCATAAAAATACTCAAAAAACGGGGATTTCCCATACGCACTTTTTATTCCTCTAAGGTGAACATTCAACCATTTTTGATGATAGTCTATTTTCACCTCTTTGATCGCATGCCTTTTCCTTAATCCATGCACTGGCACAATTAGAGTTTCCCTTTTATTTGCCAGAAGAACCTCAGCTTTATTAACATAGGAATACCTGCTAAGTTTAGCGTCGGCATATACTTGGATTTTATCGGCACCATTTACTGCGACAAAGTATGCCAAAGGTGGTAAATATAGCAAATCGGTTGTCAATACCTTACTTTCCTTGGTCATCTTTCACTTTTTTTCGAAAGTTAGTCCCAAGAAATGCGACAGGCAAAGGAAACAGGGAAATTATCAGATTATTTCAGAAATCTCTCCTAATCCTTCCCTTAAAATTTCAATTTGATCACCTGAACAATCAATAACTGTAGAGGCAACATTATTTCCATAACCGCCATCTATAACCACATCCACGAGGTCTTTGTATTTTTCATAAATAAGCTCAGGATCAGTACTGTACTCAATTACATCATCCTCATCCCGGATAGAAGTGGTTAAAATGGGCTGACCAAGTTCTTTTACAAGTAGCCTTGGAATATTGTGATCAGGCACTCTTATCCCTACCGTTTTTTTCTTACTATTGAGTAATTTAGGCACCTTATTATTGGCAGCTAAAATAAAGGTAAAAGGTCCGGGAAGTGCCTTTTTCATCAATTTAAATACTGGAGTACTCAAAGTCCTGGTATACTCAGAAATATTACTGAGGTCATAACATATAAACGAGAAGTGTTCCTTCTTTGGTTTCACCCCCTTGATCAAACCTATCCTTTCTATGGCCTTTTGATTAAATATATCACATCCCATTCCATACACAGTATCTGTAGGATATATGATTACGCCTCCTTTGCGCAGGACATCTATTACCTGACTGATTTTTCTAGAATCAGGGTTTTCAGGATACAACTTTATGAATACAGCCGCCATATTTACTTCAATTTAGCTTTGGACAGGCCAATACACTGTTTATAATTATGGTTAAATTAAGGTAATTATAATGCAAAATAAAAGCCAAGTGTCGTTTTTAAGCTTATTTTATTTTCCATAAAAAACAAGTGGCTGATTTAATAGTATATTTGTATCTTTAAATAAACCTCAAACCAAGTCACTTTGTGGCCTTTTATGGTCGGATAGTCAATAATCACAATGCTTACAGACAAAAAAAAGAAATACATTTTGGTAGGGTTGGTAGCTTTCTCGGTGCTGCTGACTTCCCTTAGTTTTTATTTTTATCAGGCTTTCCTCTCTCCCAATATCCTGATCTACAGTGAAGAGCCTGTCGTTTTGGACATACCAAAAGGCAGCACCTTCTCTCAAGTTCGTAACAAATTGCTTGACGAAGACATCATCAACGAGGTGGTTACCTTCAGCTTCGTCGCCAAAGTAATGAACTATTCTGATAGTGGGGTAAAGCCGGGCCATTACATCATTCAACCCAAACTTACCAACAGGCAACTGGTGATCCTATTGCGCTCAGGCAGACAAACACCTGTAAACATCACCTTTAATAATATCAGGCTAAAGGAAGAATTGGCAGAAAAAATCACCAGCAACCTGGAAATGGATAAAGATTCATTTCTGGCCTTAATTGAGGATGAAACCCTTATAGTTAAATACGGTTTTGACAGCCAAACCATAATGGCCATGTTTATCCCCAATACATACGAAGTGTACTGGACCCTTAGCCCGCCTGAATTGTTTGAACGTATGTACAAAGAATATAAAAGGTATTGGACCGAGGAGCGACTGGCCAAAGCTAAAGCCATACAGATGAGCCCTCTTGAAGTAGCAACTCTGGCATCCATCGTACAATCAGAAACCAATAAAGCAGACGAACGCCCGATAGTTGCCGGCGTTTATATCAATAGATTAAAGAGGGGCATACCCTTGCAGGCTGACCCAACCTTGTTGTTTGCCATGAAGGACTTTACCATTAAAAGAGTGCTTAACGTACATAAAGAGGTAGAAAGCCCCTACAACACCTACAAATATGCAGGCTTGCCTCCGGGGCCAATCACTCTTCCGGAAATAAGTTCGTTGAACGCTGTTTTGAATTACCAAACTCACAACTATTTATACTTTTGTGCCAAGGAGGATTTTTCAGGCTATCATTCCTTTGCCACCAATCTTAGGGCCCACATGGTCAATGCCAGGCGTTACCAAAACGCATTAAACGCAGCAAAAATTTTCAAATAAATGTTTACAAAAGAACATCAGATAAGGGTAAGGTATGCGGAAACTGACCAAATGGGTTATGTTTATTATGGAAACTATGCTGCCTATTACGAAGTAGGAAGGGTTGAAGCACTTCGTAGTGTTGGCTATTCCTACCGTGAAATGGAAGAAAGTGGCGTAATGATGCCTGTATTAGAAAACCACAGCAAGTTTCTTTTACCCGGCAGGTACGATGAACATTTGACCATAAAAACCAGCATAAAGGAAATGCCGGGTGTGCGCATACGCTTTCATTATGAAATATTTAATGAAAGCCAAGTATTGATTCACAAAGGGGAGACTTTACTTACCTTTCTAAAAACGGCCACTCACAGACCCTGCCGGCCTCCTGCAAGGTTTATGGAGCTATTGCAACCCTATTTCCAAACAAAAGAGTGAAAGCAAGAATCAACATTCTTTTAGAGAGGTTAAGCAATAAGGCGCTACTTCTTAAGCCTTTTCATTTTGGCAATCCTGATCAAAATTTATATGATGTAGGGAAAATTTTCCTGCATCACCTACAAAAGGATGATGTCTTTGAAAGGGCAAGTGCTATGGCATTCAGTTTTACCGTTGCGCTATTTCCCATGTTGCTTTTTCTACTGAACATGATTCCCTTTATTCAATTTTTTTTACATGATGTTACTACTGCGAACATACTTATTTTTGTAAGTGACATTTTACCCGAAAGCATTTACAACGAAGCTGCTCCTACCATAATGGATATCATAAGTAAACCAAGGCAGGGCATGCTTTCTCTAGGCTTCTTCTTTGCCTTGTACCTCTCCACCAATGGTGTGATCTCTATGATGAATGCCTTTAATGCGGTCTATCGAACAAGAGAGAACAGAGGCTTTTTTCAAACGCGCTTGATTTCGGTGAGCATTGTCTTGGTCTTGATCCTTAGTGTCTGCGGAGCCGTACTTATCATGATTTTGGGAAGCGAATTGCTTTATAAAATTTCAGAGTTTGAGTTTATCTCCAACAACATCAGTTACTACCTCCTGGCTTTTTTCAGGTTTTTTGTTTTGCTGATGCTCTTTACCATTACCAATGCCTATATCTTTAGATTTGCTCCTGCGGTAAGTAAAAAATGGAAATTTTTCTCTACTGGATCTGTGGTATCAGGCTTTCTAATCACGTTAGGCTTTTTCCTTTTCTCCTACTACCTGACCAATTTTGCCAGTTACAATAAATTGTATGGTTCCATAGGCACGATGTTGGCATTAATGTTATGGCTATGGATCACTTCAATTATCGTTTTGATAGGCTATGAAATCAATGTAAGCCTACAAAAAGCGTTGGACAAAAAGCATCATAAAAAAACAACTCCTTCACTTTCAAAAAATTAGCACTTTGTGCAAAAATTTTCACCCTTTTGGATTTGCATTCATTAGAATTAGGACTACCTTTGCCTTCCGATTCACATCAAAAGAGATGGGATCAACAATTATAGAATTAAAGACTTGCAAAAACCCATTGATTTAGCAAGTTTAATAAAAGCAACAGACCCAACTAGAGGAGTGGCAGAGTGGTCGAATGCGGCGGTCTTGAAAACCGTTGTACCGCGAGGTACCGGGGGTTCGAATCCCTCCTCCTCTGCATCGAAAAGCCAGGTTTTATACCTGGCTTTTCTTATTTAGAGGAGTCGGGAGCCACCCTGCAATCCGGCCCCTCGCTAAAATGCTTCACTGAAGCATTTTTTAACGCTCGGTCCTCTCCTCCGCTGCACAAAAATCAACTAGATAATTTGCCAGACTATTTTTATTTCGAGTCGTCGGGGCCATCCCTGCAATCCGGCCCCTCACTAAAATGCTCCGTCCTCTCCTCCGCTGCTGAATAAAACCATAATTAATTATAAAATAGCTGGCTAGGTTTTCTTTAAAAAAAGGGGGCTATTTGTGGGGCTATTTTGTATGTATTTATTCACCCCTAGAAATCAGCATCTGCTAATTTTTATAACTGAACTATTCCCAGGCATCCTGTTTGATACCTCAAAAAAAGTTACTGTCATCCGACAAAAACACTGGGTGTTTTTTAAGACTCTTGAAAAAATACAATAGCGAGGTTTTTACACCTCGCTAAAATTCACGATGTTTGAAGTTACCACACCAAAAACATCATGCCCAAAAATACAAATCTTACCGGTCAACCCGTGATTTGCCAGCTACTTTCTTTTCTTCCGCGTCAAATAGTTGATACTAGTGTATCAGATCACCAGAGTGACCGGTATTATAAAACCATGACTACATGGAAGCAATTGGTGTTCATGCTCTATGGAGTTGTTACAAAATGTTACTCTCTCAATAGCCTTTGCAAGAATCTTCTTTTCCTTGAAGACAGATTGACCTACCTTGGCATAGATAATCTTCCCGCAGTCAGCACACTAAGTGATGCGAACATCAACAGGAGTAGTGAGGTTTTTGCATCAATTTACCAGCGTCTTTTATGCCATTATAGAGAGGAATTATGCCCTGTCGAGAGCACTTTTCTAGACGGCGAAGTAGATAGTGGCAAGGTCATGATTTTCGATTCGTCCACAATCTCACTTTTTGTAGATGTTTTCAAAGGTGTGGGTCGCAATCCTCTGACAGGAAAAAAGAAGGGGGGCTTAAAAATCCATGCAAAAATGCCCTTAGGCGGTTTTGTCCCCGACCTTGTGCATATCTCAGAGGCTGCATGCAATGATAAAACTTTTCTCGGACAGCTTGAAGGTGAAAAAGGAGCGATTTATGTGTTCGATAAAGGGTATGTAAAGTATCAAAAGTGGAATGAATGGTCAGAAAATGGCACTTACTTTGTTACCCGCCTCAATGACAATGCCGACTATCAAGTTCTGGAAGGAGAGTCAAACCATATTAGTGAGTATGCTGATGGAGGTGTGGTTTCTGATCAGATAATCCTACTTAATCCCTTTGAGAGCACGGTTGATCATTTATAAAGACCCTGTAAGTGGCCAAGTCCTTGAGTTTGTATCCAATATGTTTGAACACAAAAACAGCACCATAATTCTACTTTACAAATACAGGTGGAACATTGAGGTGCTTTTTAAGCAGCTGAAATAGAACTTTGAACTTGAGTATTTTTACTCGGACAGCTTAGAGGGAATCAAAACACAGGTATGGACCGCATTGATCGCCAACTTGTTGTTTTCTGTAATTCAAAGACAATGTAAAGAATCGGAGCAGTTTGTGACCATCGTAAATATGGCTGCCATAAACATGTGTTCGTACATATCGCTAATAAAACTCCTGAAATCGGGCAGACTATCCCAACAGGATCGTGATCTTCAAAAAGTACAATTGGAATTGTTTGAACTAAGGCGGGGGGGGTGTTTCTTTAAATCAGAAAAATCCCCCTTAAATTTAAAATCAATGCCGCTTTTGGGCTATATTAAATTTTAGTCGGATGACAGTAAATAAATATTAAATCAAATATTTAGAACCATGAAGGAGTTTGGTGTTATTAAATGGTATCATGATAAAGCAAATGATGGGAAATATGGATTTATAGAAAATCCAAAATACGATTCCTTGTTTTTTCATAAAAGTTCTCTTGGTTCCGGGGTTTTGGAGGAAAATTTAACTGAAAACACGATAGTTAGTTTTATTGCAGTACCTTCCAAAAAGCATGATGAAAAATGGGAGGCAACAGAAGTTTCATTAGTTGATCAAAAAACAGATATAGAAGCCTTGATCAAGTTGTATTTTAATTCCTTTTTGGACCCTCATTTGCAGGAGAATTTCGCTCAATTCGTAAAGGGCCTCTACATCCAAGCCAAAGAATCTCTTATTTCTAAACGAAATGATGAAATTCTACAGACTCATTTCGACTATTTTAAAAATGCTGTTGAGAAATTTTTAAGTCAGGAAAATGAATTATCCAAATACAGAATCGCAAGGATTTTTGATGTAGGATTGTCTCTTTTTCCGGATTTTGATTCAAAAATATTCGATATTTTTTCATCTAAAATATCATCTGAATATCATTATTACTTGTGGCAAAAGAACCATACCCAGGTTTTTCCGATTTCACATTTCCTTGAAATTAAAGTATTATTGGACATCCAGAAATTAACGGAAATTATAAAAATTGCTGAACGTAGTGATTTAGTCGGCCTGACGATCCTACAGTTGGAAGAATTCCTAGAAGGGGACCAAAATAAATCCTATTCAAATATTAAAATAGTCTTGGAAAATGCCAATAACATCTTAGATGATGATTTGGAACGGATTTATGAAAGTATTGGATTTAAATTTTCTCCCGAAACAGAATTCAGGCTTTGGAAGGATAAGGTCATTAAGGAGTGTTCCACTACTGCAATTGCCAAAATATGGAACCCAACAAACATCAAATTGACTGAGGAAATTTTGAAAAATACGGGTGAAAAACAAAGGAAAGAGCTAGCATTGCTATTTCATGAATCCGTTATAAGCCTCGTTTCAGCAGAGAAACGGGAATTTAAACTTATACTTTCATTTTATTCACAAGTTAAAACCCTGTTGTCTTCGGTATACCAGATAGAGCTTTTAAGATCCGTGATACATGTTTTTAATGGGATGGAAAGAATTCAGCTTTGGATTCAAAATTTCGACAACGAAATACCCATAGAATCCATCCTGCAAGAAATAGATCGGCTGGATATGATTTTAGTGGACCAGCTTCTATCTAAAGCCAGACCAAACGAAGCAACTAAAGTTATTGAAGGTTTGGTTTTTGGTCATTGGGAAACTATCTCCACCGACCATGCACTGCGTATATTGGATAGTGGGAAAAGGTCTATTATAAACGAAGGCGATAATCTCCCTAAAGAAATAATTGACCGGGTATATCAGTTAAGTACCATCCCGGTTCGTATCCAATTGTGGCTCCTTGAGTTTCATGATATTTTAGATTTTCATTCGTATAAACCATATATCATCACATTACCAACTATTGCTCAGCAGGAGTTTCTTAAGAAAGTGTTGAATCACATTCATATTGAAAAAGTTGAAATTTCCGTAAAAGATTTCACTGCTTTGAATGTGATGGATTATACCACAGCTAAAATTGCTGAAGGGGTGGACGGATCGTCTTTAGATTACAGCATTAGTATTTTACTCAATTGCATTCGAGATCTGCATCTTCAAGTACAGATAAGAAATAATTATGATTTGAAGAATAGGCTTTTTGAAATTATTCTAAATCAGATCAAGGATCCCAAAGACATTCTTCAAATTCAGGGGTTTTTTGATGAATGTGAAGGGAGGGCATCCTTAGGTAAACGGTATTATAATGAAGTTGACGGAAAGATGGTTGCCAAGTTTCCAATTGAAAGAGATAAAGAAAAAACACCTCCTCATCATATAGTTTGTGATGGACGGCAGGCTACGGAAAAGGAAACTGGCAAGCCTGTTTTGGATGAATATTCTGGGTTGGAATATTGGTGGTGCGCCAACCAAAAGTGTTTTGAGCCAAGTAGAAATTTTAAGCATCCAACCAATTGGAGAAACTATTCGATTCAGGATTTTTTGAGTGTATTAAAGGTTGAATATAAAGATTCTGATTTAGAGGTCTATCTCAGTTTAATAAATAAAACAAACCGATTTTTGGAACACCTTAAATGCAGGGTTTGTGAGCATATTCTTTATCCTGTTGGTCAGAGCAATTATGCTGTTCATGGAGTTAATCATTTTAATTGTGTGAATGAAGGTTGTGAGCAAATAGGCAAAGAAGTTTACCTGACTCACTGTTTGAACGGACGATGCGATGGGACTATTGACAGCCGGGATGCGGTGAGATGTAAACCAGAAGGGTATGATCAGGAAACATGTGGTTGGTATGTATGTAATGACTGCCATGCATGCTGCAGCACCGAAAAAATAGAAGGGAGAAAATATATTGCTTCTAAATTCAATCGGTCTGAATATAAATGTCATCCCACTGGCCATCGTAATCAAGGGATAATAAGCTGTAATAAATGCGGACATGCTATGACTACCTATCAACCACAACCTGAGGAGTATAATAGATTTCTTAAATGGTTCATTGAACATAAAAATTCTTCCACCTTAATAGTAAAACATGGTGAGAATAAATTTGAAAAGTGGTGGTTTAGACTAAAAGCAAAAGATGGAGATGTTCAGTCTTTTTATGAGAAGTTACTTAAATACAAACGTGTAGGTTTTAATGTCCCGAATTTGGTGGAAGGTAATGAATATCAAATGATAGCAGAACCGATTAAGTTTGGTAAGGAAAGGATTAACGAGCTTGAATGTGAAAATTGTGGTCACACGGTTGATTTCAATGAATTTCACGAGAAGCGGGCGATTATGAAAGGATATCATGAACACGTACCATTTTGACAACAGTTTTCTTGTAACAAATATTCTATTTATTTGTTACAAGGGGTCTTTTTACTTCAAAGAAAATAAATGCATTCGTGTTATTTCCAAAGAATGCTTTTAATGTCGTAAATATTTACTAATTTAACGACATAAATTTTTATTAGTAATGGTTTTAACTACTGAAAATAAGATACTTACAAAAATAAAAAAAGCGAAGGGGGGTGCGCTATTTTTCATTGAGGATTTTATAGCGATCGGTAGTGCCAATACAGTTCAGAAATCTTTGGACCGGTTGACGGAAAAAGAAGAACTCAAAAGGGTGGCAAGGGGGATTTATACCCGGCCCAAACAAGATCCCTACATCGGAGAGGTTTCTGTTACTACAGAGGAAATCGCCCATGCCATTGCCAAAAGAGATAAGGCCAGGATTGTTCCAACAGGAGATTTTGCTTTGAATGCCTTAGGTATGTCTCCACAAGTGCCAGTCAATATTGTTTATCTGACTGATGGTGCGCCAAGGAAAATAAAAGTTGGAAACAAATCTATTGTATTTAAAAAGACCATTCCAAAAAACCTAAATGCCATAGGAGAAATCAGCGGTTTGGCCATACAGGCTTTGAAGGCATTAGGAAAAGATCAAATCAGTGCAGCCGAAAAAGCAAAAATCATTGCTATATTGAAAAAAGAGGAACAGCATCGATTAGTACATGATATGCGGCTTGCTCCTGAATGGATCAGGATAATCATGCGACAGGCAATTTCAAAAAAAGAGGAGGTCTGATATGCAGGAATGGTTGAAAATCCTGGATTCAAGTAAGGTTAACATCTTCAAGGAAATTGAAGTCAAGTCCAAATTGAAGCCTATTGCCATTGAAAAAGACTGGTGGGTGACACAAATCCTTCATCAGGTTTTTGAGCTGGATATGGCCGACGCTTTGGCTTTTAAGGGAGGTACCTCGCTAAGTAAGGGCTGGGGCTTGATCCAGCGGCTTTCTGAAGATATTGATCTGGCCTTGGATAGAAGATACTTGGGCTTTGAGGGGAGAATGGGGAAAAATCAGGTAGATAAGCTGAGGAGGGTTTCCCATCAATTTATCAGGGAGGTGTTTTATCCCCGCTTACAACAAACCTTGAAGGAATCTGGATTGGAAATGGTAACCTTTTACTTTCCTGAAAGCAGTCAATCTGATAAAGATCCACAAGTAATAGAAATGTACTACCCCTCGGTTATCAAACAACCTGTTACATATATTCAGCCAAGGATTTTGATTGAGATAGGGAGTAGGTCATTGTTTGAACCCTCTACCCCTATGCCCATACAATCCTTGGTAGCGGAATACTTTCCGGGCAAGCCGTTTACCGACAGCGCCAAAGCAATACCCTGTGTCAATGTGGAAAAGACCTTTTTAGAAAAACTGTTCCTGCTTCACGAGGAATTCCAAAAACCAAAGCAAAAGATCAGAAGTCATAGGCTGAGTCGCCATTTGTATGATATTGAAAGGATTTTGGAAACAGCTTATGCTGATCAAGCGATTTTAGACCAAGACTTATATGTAGATATTGTGGAGCACAGGAGGGTTTTAACACGAATCAATGGCTTGGATTATACCAAACATGCACCAAAATATTTGAATCCTATACCTCCGGATAGCATCTTAAAATCTTGGGAAGAAGACTACAAAATCATGCAGGAACAGATGATCTATGGGGACTCGCTTCCTTTTGACCAAATGTTATCAAAATTGAAAGAACTTAAAGAAAAAATCAATCAACTGGATTGGGAAATTAAATCATAAAATTTTAAAGCTTTGAGCTGCGAGCTTCTAGGCCCATCTTGAAACTTGTAGCTTGTATCCAACAGCTCGCAGCTCAAAACATATGCTCAGCCTAAAACAAGCCATAGAAATCAAGGAATCCATTTTAGCCTATCTCAAGGCTACCTTTACTTTTCAGGATAAGAAAGTGCATCAGGTATTCTATGACTTTATTACCCATTCTACAGAGGGAATGTTTAAGGGGCCGTATATATCCCTCCGATTACCTTTTGTTAAGGCCAATCCTGAGGAGATTTCCAATATTCCTATGACTATTAAACCCGATTGGCCTCCTTACGACCATCAAGTAAAATCCTGGCACAGATTAAGTACCTTGGATAAAAAGCCTGAACCAACTTTGATTACCACGGGTACGGGTTCTGGTAAGACAGAGTCCTTTTTATCCCCAGTGTTGGACTATTGCTATCAACAGCAGCATCGGTATGGTATCAAGGTAATCATCCTCTATCCCATGAACGCCTTGGCCACAGATCAGGCAGAGCGTCTGGCTGAGGCGATTTACAGTGATGACAGGTTGAAAAGGAAAGTCACAGCAGGACTTTTTATCGGTGAAGGCAAAGACAATAAAAACTTTCCCACTGCAATGGAACCTAAAAATATCATCGAGAACCGTGAAACCATTCTTGGTTCTCCCCCTGATATTCTCTTGACCAATTTCAAGATGCTGGACTATGCCCTGATGAAGGCCAACTATCATGACCTTTGGTCGGGTAATCTTCAAGATCCTTCTTTGCTTCAGTTCTTGATCTTGGATGAACTCCATACTTATGATGGAGCACAGGGAACCGATGTCGCCAACCTGATCAGAAGACTGAAACTGCAAATCAATATCCCAAAAAACCACCTTTGCCCGGTAGGTACTTCCGCTACCATCGGTTCAGGTCTGAACGCACCTCAATTATTGGCAGAATATGCTTCCAAAGTTTTTGGAGAAGCGATAGGCAGTGATTGTGTGATTTCAGAGAACAGACAAAAAATAGAGGACTTTTTTGAAGCAAGGGATGACCTTCGAGATCTAATGCCAAGTATCAAAGCACTCAAAGAGAGTTCACCTGCAGCTGATGAAGCTTTTGGGGATTTTATCAAAAAGCAGTTACAGATTTGGGGGTTGAATAAGGAAAACCTATCTGTTCAATTAAGGGGGTTGAGGATAGTCCGGGACCTGGTAGAAGTCCTAAACGAACGTGAAGGGATTTTTACGATGAATCAATTGAGCAACATGCTCTCCAGCAAAAGCAATAATTTTAGAGATAACTACCCTCAGTGGAGTGAAACCCACAAGTTCAGTCCCAAAGAAGCCTTGATACAATCCTTATTTACCATTATCACAGAAGCCAAAGAGTTGGATGCCGGAAGTGGTAAAGAATCGCCCTTCCTTTTTGCACAGACCCATATCTGGATCAGGGAATTAAATGGTGTATTGAGGTCTGTTGAAAACAAGCCAAGATTCACATGGAAAGACCATGTAAGCCCCGAAGAAAACACCCTTGCTTTACCTCCTTGGTTTTGCAGGGAATGTGGGGCTTCCGGCTGGCTTGGTGTCAAACATGACAACAAAGAACGCTTCGAAAAAGATGTGAACGATGTTTATGGAAAATTCTTTGATAATCACAAACACATTTATTTTTTCAATGAAACTTCGAAGTTCTCTAACAAAGATGTGGTTGAAGTTGGTTATGAACCCACGGACCATTTCAGAAATTATGTCAGTTCAGAGAATTTAGAATTCCACACCAGCTACCAGGAAGGCCGGGTGGATATATCTGCATTCAAAAAGCTGGGTAATAACGGAAGAGCAGCGCATTATTGCCCAGAATGCAATACCAGAAATACAGTGGCCATCATTGGTACCCGTATTCCTACCTTGAGCTCCATTGCTGTCAGTCAGACCTTATCGACTGATTTGGATGCGCAAAATGAAAAGCAAAGAAAGGTCTTGGCTTTTACCAACGCTGTGCAGGATGCTGCTCATCAGGCCAGTTTTGTGGAAGCTAGGAATTATCGGTTTACTTTCAGGTCATCTCTCCAAAAAGTAATCAATCAACAGGAAGGTGCGGTAAACCTTTCTGAACTTGCCGATCAATTTATTGACTATTGGAAAACCCACGCAGATGAAAGCGGTAAGCAACCTTTGGATGCCTACTACTACAGGTTTTTCCCGACAGACTATCTGGGTAAAGCTTCTCCAAAGGATTATTTAGACAACGGCAATAATCGACGCCTTCGTTAATGCCATAAAAAGTAGAAATCATCAACTATTAATTGAAGGGGCTAAAACTTATGTAAAAATAAAGGATGAAAAAGTTGAAATAAGATTTTGAGAAAAATCTAGGATCGAGAAAAAAAATAGTGAACATGGGGATACCAAAGAGCTAATCCCTACCGATCTCCTTTTTATTCAATTGATAGATATCTGGGTAATAAAGGAATGGGGTGACACCCCAAATAAACTACTAGAAGATAAAATAGCAAGGGTAATTGGGATAAATCGGGTAAGCCACAAGCAAGAAGTCAGGATATTCATCCTTCATATATTTTAGAGTTCCTAATAAATGCGCTCTTACCTCATTTGAATCCATTATCCATGAAGAGATTTATTAAAGCCGTATCCTAAGTCTCAATGAAAAATTGAAAATTTCCCAAGATTACGGATTCGAATCCCCCTATATTCTTGCCTGATTTAGAAAATCATACCAAATTGTGTGATAAATTGATCAAGCATTTAAAGAAATTTCCAGTATATTAAATTGCCAATTACTTGAATGTAAATTATTAATCAAAAATGTACGCATTCCAATCCATAAAAGAACTGCTCAACGCACTAGTACTCGGAAAAGAACTGCTGGGTGAAATGTTCGGTAAACGGAAATCATTTGATTATCGCTACGATCAGGCAATAGAGCTGATAGAGGAATCCAAGGTCACCTCTCTGATAGAAAAAGGCATTATCATAAGGAATGGGCGTTACTTAGAAATTGAGGATCAGCTGTTTGCATTCTTTGAACAGATCCTCGATGTGAATGAGGAAATTAATATCTCCTATATCAATGAACACTTCACCCTGCTAAAAGAAAATATTGATTATTACTTAATCGAAAACAGTGAAAACGGAAAATACAAATACCTGAAAAGCATCAAAACTTCCTTAAGGAAAATGGGCTTTATTTGCCTCAGAAATATTGTTGACCTGAACAGAAATATAGACAACACCTTCAAAACGGAACCCAATTATAAGATCAAAATCAAGAAGCTGGAGAATTATGATCTTCGCCGGCTCGATATCAAAAGGCTGATCCTAGTGACAGAGCAATTAATCGATGAAGAAGAACTTACCTTTTTTGCATTGGCAAAGGAGGATGAACTTAACAGAATTACCACTGAACTCCGCCTTCAGCTGCAAGATGCCAGACATAGCTTGATCGAAACAGAAAGACAGATCATTGACTTTTTGAACCAGGTCAAGCTTCAAAGTAAAATCAGCGAAAAAATCCGTCAAGTTAAATATTTGAAAGACCAGTTTGAACTGGAGAGCAAATCCGATATCCTGTTTCAATTGGGGGAAATGAATCCGGTGTTATTTGAAAACAGACCGAGTTTTCCGGTGAAGCTGTCTTTGGAGATATTGCAGGAAGAAGAAATCTATGGCTTGATCAGGGATTTGAATAAAAGGCAAAGCAACAAGGTGAAGCCCAAAATCCCCATGGCGGAAGCTATCAACTCCTCCTTTTTTAATGATACCGAAGAAAAGGATGTTTTTATAAATATGGAGGAAATGAAGAATAATTTCTCTGCCTCTGGCAACCATCTTTTGGACTTTGTACTACAGTATAAATATCCAAAAGCGGTCGATTTTGAAGAAATGGTGTATTGTTATTGCCAGCTTATATCTTTGTACGAGCAGGATATGGATATTAAAGAACAATATATATCCCATAGGGACACAGAATTCGCAATCATCTACCCAAAATAATGATGGAATGTCTACAAATCACTTAAAGAAAGAAGTTTTTGAACACCTTATCAGAGGAACCTTTATTTGTTCAAACAGCTCAATGCCCCAGATCCAAAGATTGTACACTTATATTGACGAGAACTTCGATGAACTGGAAAGCTATTTTCTTGAAATAAATTATATCCTCACCCAGGGTGATGAATACTATCACTTTACCCGTCCGGAACAAAAGGTGGATGTAGCCAGAAAGCTCGAGCAGGCTTTTCGTTGGATAGACCTGGTGGATTTCTTCAAAAGTCATGAGGCTTCCTTTGGTTCAGGACACCGTTTTGAACCCCAGGCCATAGCGGTACATTTAAAAGTAAATGCCACACTGAAAAGTAAACTGCGGGCTTTAAAGAAATACACCAATACAGATAATGAGTTGGAGGGAATTAAGAAGCTGGTAGAGCTGCTGCGCAAAGATGGCTATATGGAGCTGGAAAATGAAATCTCCGACTCCTATAAAGTTTTGGCATCCTTCAGTTACTTGGAAAAATTAATCCTCAACATTAACCTGTCAGAAGAAATCCAAAATGAGATTCCTGAATAAAATAATTTTTATCAATAGTGCCTCCATCCCATATTCTGAAATCAAATTAGATGGAAACATCCATTTTATCGGTACGCAGGGAGTTGGAAAAAGCACCATCCTACGGGCCATCCTTTATTTTTACAATGCAGATTCTCGCAAATTAGGCATACCTAAGGGCCCCACCGCTAAGAGCTTTGTAGATTGGTATCTGGGCTATGGTAATTCCTACCTGATTTATGAGGTGGCCAGAGAAACCGGGCCTTATTGTATTCTGGCTTATAAGTCACAGAATAGGGTTTGCTATCGGTTTATCGATAGCATTTACGACCCCACTTACTTTATCAATGAATCTGGTGAGGTCTATAGTAACTGGGATGCGATCAGGCAAAAACTGGATGCGGGCAGAATAAATGTTTCTCCAATGGTCAATAGCTTCGATGATTACCGGAATATTCTATATGGAAACTATACCGGCCGGAGTGAATTTAATAAATATGCCCTGCTGGAAACCAAACAGTATAACAATATATATAGAACCATTCAGAATGTATTCTTAAATACGAAACTGGATGCCACGGAAATCAAGCAGACCATCATTTCATCCATGGAAGATGATGAGATTGAAATTGATTTGGACAAGTACAGTCACCACCTCAAAGATTTTGAAACAGAACTTGCTGATATTAGACGATTTAGGTTACCCTCCGTAAACAAGCAGGCAAAAAGCGCCATGCAAATGTTATCCGCTATCCGGCATTTGAGAAGAGAGCAATTCACGTTCATCGCTAGGTTGAAATGGAGACTGGGGGTGATGGAAAATGAGAAGCCTGAGCTATATAACCAGAAAAGAAGTTTCGAGAATGAATTGCAGCAGGTGCAACAAAACAAATCTAGAGAAAACAACTTGTTTCTTACCCGCAAAGACAAAACCAAAGACAGCATCAGCCTTTTGAATGGAAAACTAAAAGACATCGTCAAGCGAAAAGACTACTACAGAAGTATTCAAATAGATCAGATCATCAAAAAGGTATCAGCCAATAATGAAAAAAAAGTGGAGCTCGAATCGTTGGCAAAGCAACAAGCCATTTTGACCAACAACTTTAGTGATATCAAGGCCAGATATGATGCCCTGATACAGGAAAGAAAAAATGGGCTCAACACTTATATAAACCAAAAACAAATCCAAAAAGTAAATGTAGAAAAAGAAGAGCTGATGGCCATTTCATCCCTCAATGCGGAGTATGAAAAGATTTTGGATGAGGTTGAAAAGGATCACGAAATTGAAATTAACACCAAACAAGAGGCGGTAGGTCAAAAAACAGATGCGCTGCATCAGTTGGAAAAAGCTATGCTAAGCTTAAAACATAAGGTGTTTTATGAGGCAGATATCAAACAGCTGCAAAAACGCAGCGAAGATTCCGTTATTGATTTCAGAAAGGAAACCAATAATATAGAAAATTATAAGCAACAGATAAACAACATAGAGAAAAAGTGGGAATATGAAAAAGCGGATGCTGAAAGGGGAATAGAAAGCAGTCGGGAAAAGTTTCTACTTGAGCTTGGTACGATACATAGATCAATTGCTGTAGTTAAGGGAAAAATCAACAATAGCAGTGATTCATTTTACGGCTGGCTAAACGAAAACAAGCCCAATTGGCATGATAGTATTGGAAAAGTGATTCAGGAGGACTTGCTCTTTAAGGCAGACTTATCCCCTAACCTGGTGGAGAATTCTAATTCAATTTTCGGAGTAAATATTAACTTAAGCGAAATCGACACCTCCACAAAAAGCATAGAGGATTACCAATTTGAACTGGAAAAGTTGGAAGCATCTCTCAAGCAGCCGGAAAAGGCACTACATGAACTAACAGAAAAATTAGAAAACGAGTTGGAAAAAGTCCAACGCGGGAACCTTCCCAAAATCAAAGCGCTAAAGGAAAAACTTAGGCAAAGTGAGTACCATCGTGATCAGATGGAAAGAAGGAAGGAAGAAACAGGCTTAGAAATTAAGGATCTTGAAAACAAAGCAGCTGAGGAAAAGAAAATAGCAATAGATACCACACAGGCTGAGATCGATGAGACGGTAACCTTAAAACAGGAGGCGGTTGGAGAATTGGATGCCTTCAAAGTAAAACTGAAAAGAAACAAAGAATCAAAGCAAAGGGAAAAAACCCGAAGAATTCATGAGCTGAAGGACCAAAACAAAATCAGACTCGTGGTATTAGATCAGCAGATCACCGATACTCGTAAAGAAAATGAGTTACAGATTGCCAGCTTGACTTCTGAACGCAATGACGAACTGCATGCCAAAGGTGCGGATACTGATCGGCTCAGCAAAATTGAAGAGGCTATCTTTATAGTCAAAGCGGAACTTCAATACATTGATGAAAATCAAAAATTTGTCATTGAATATGAGAAGGATAAACGAGAATTGTTTGACAGAGAAAAAGAATTTAAAAATCAAAAGAAAATAGAAGAGGATAAGCTTGCGCAGCTTCAAGCCGAATTGGTTTTGGTATTGCAAAAATTCGGGGAGCAAGAAAACATAATAATAAATAACATACAAAAAGCGAAAAAGGATATCCAAAATATTCTTGATGACGAGGCAAAATATGATGCTTTTATAAAATCATCTATTTACACATCTGTTGCCAACACCTTAGCGCATGCTGATCCTATAAAAAACAGCGGCACAGGCATTCAAATCCTAGATGAACTCACACAAAACTATTATGGCAAAAAAGATAAGGAGGATGAATTAAAAACCAACATTGATAAGTTTCTCTCCTATTTTTCCGAAGGAAATATATTCAAATTCCCCTCTAAGATCTTAGGGACAGAAGAATACTTGAAATGGGCTGAAGAGCTCAATGATTTTATTGACGAAGGCAAAATAGATCAGTATGAAAAAAGAAGCAATGAACGCTTTGCTTCCATCATCAATACGGTGGGTAAGGAGACAACTCTTTTAATTTCCAAAACCGGGGAGATCAAAAAAATCATCAATAAAATCAATTCAGACTTCAGGCAAAAGAACTTTGTCTCCGCAGTCAGCAATATAGAACTGGACATTACAGACAGTAAGAACACCTCTGTAATGATCCTAAAGAAAATCAAAGAATTCAATGATGAGCATGCCTTAAACCTTGGTGCGGCCAACCTTTTTTCTGGAGATGACCATGATAGGACGAATGAAAAAGCCGTTGGACTTTTGAAACACTTGGTAAAGGAAACCACAACTACCAAAGACAAAACCATCAAACTTTCCGATTCATTTGAATTGTCATTCAGGATAGAGGAAAACGGAAACGACACCGGCTGGGTGGAGAAACTCTCCAGTGTGGGATCAGAGGGAACCGATGTGCTCGTAAAGGCCATGATCAATATCATGCTGCTCAATGTTTTTAAAGAAGGTGCTTCCAGAAAATTTAAGGACTTCAAGCTCCACTGCATGATGGATGAAATTGGAAAACTTCATCCCAACAATGTCAAAGGGATTTTAAAATTTGCCAATGACAGAAACATCCTTCTTATCAACGGTTCCCCTACGGAAAGCACTCCACTGAATTACCGTCATATCTATAAAATCCATAAAGATACTAACAGACAGTCCAGAATTAAGCGAATTATCTCCAATAACACCATGAATGAATATTAATGGACAAGATATCCCTCGGAGTAGCCAAAAAAATTCAACTCCTCCTATCTGGAGATATGCTTCCTTTTAGTCAATTAAAAGGCCCTATCATTGAGCAAATGATAAGAGAGGGGATGCTACAGCGCAAGTTGCAGGGAAGGAGTAGACAATGGATATTTACAGGCAACCCAGAAAACTTAATAAATTATCTAAGCAATAATTTTGGGATCAATGATATACAAAGGTATATTGATAATCTAGAAAATAGGAGTTCCCGTTCCGAAAACATTCTTGCATCAACAGATTCAAAATCCTCCTCTATTCGTACATTTAAGGGCTTTTTAGTCAATTGTATTACTCCAATTAATGCGGAAATCAAGGGACAAAAATTTGTACTGCATCCCCAACCTGGCACCTTTGTTTTGGTGAATGACTTTGAAACATTCAAGCTTCCAACCGATACGCTAATCATTGGGGTGGAGAATTCCGAAAACTTCCGGCTCATAAAGAATCAGGCAAATTTGTTTGGATCAAGCCCTACCCTATTTGTAAGCCGGTATCCCCAATCCAGGGATTTAATTTCATGGCTTCAGAAGAATCCCAACCAATATCTTCATTTCGGTGATTTTGATTTTGAGGGCATCAGGATTTTCAGGGACGAATACCATAACTATCTGGGTGAAAGGGCATCCTTTTTTATACCCCCCAATATAGCGTCTCTTATCAGCCAGCACGGTAACAAAAAGCTTTACAATAGGCAGTACAAATTCCAACGACATTTCAACCTGGGCAGTGAGATGGAGGAATTGGTGGACCTTTTTCATAAGTATAAAAAATGCCTTGAGCAGGAAGTATTGATAGAAGTTGAAAGACAATGAACATAAAATTTATAGGTTTTTTCAATATGCCCTTATATTGAAAACCTCTGCCTTGTTTGTTGGCTAAATACAAGCCTAATTCTGTCATAGATATATCGTTAATTAATCCTATTACTAAAACAAAAAAATGATGAAATCGAGCATGACGCGAGCGACACAAAGAGGGATGATTATCAAACATGCGAGATTCCATGTGGCCTTTTAAAAACAAAATATAAACACATGAAAACAAAAATGAAAAGCCTGGTTATCCTGGTTGCCATCTGTGGTATTCAGAAGTTGGCTTCTTGATTTATCTTGATCTTATTTTAGATGGGAATGGGTCAGTTAAAAATCTAGACATTAAATGGGAGTTTTTATCCTTTTTTCTTTCGAAGTTTTTGCTTTTCGGCTTTCTGTGCAAACAGGTCACCGATATCAATTGGGGGAAGATTATACCTGCCATGGGGAGCAAAGGCTGTCTGTAAACTGATTATGTTGCGAATATGATTAATAACCATGTTTACAGTTGAATACAGTTTAAGGTTCTTGTAAACTGCAGAATCCTTCTCAATTATATTGGACGGCAACTCAAATATTCCCATTCCATTGCACACCAAAGAATATCCAGGTATTTTTTTTCCATTATTAACCTTGACCATGACAAATACATGGAATTCATCACCATCAGTATCTTGATGTGCAAAATCAATAGATATAGGATAGGAGTCAAAAAATTGTTCCACATCTTTTGAACTGGAAATACCTTTGCTTTTTACAGAGAATTGATTTTCCAAAAGGAAAAACGCTATCAACCGAAGTGGCGATTTTTTAATTTCAAACATGGTTAGGCTACTAATATTTCCGCTCTTTCAATTTCTCGGGCTGTAGGTATCTCGTAAGTTTCATCGCTTTGGGCTGCAAAATTGAAGGGTTTGTAATAATACATGCCATCCCTGTCCAACTTGGAAATATGAAGCATCTGATCATACTTCTCCATAGTAGTCACTACAAAATCTATATTCAAAGCATCAGCCATTTTAATAATTATTTGATGATTTGGAATTCTATTTCCCCTGAACAACTGCGTGATGTATGAAGCAGAAGTACCCACCTTTTCAGCAAGCTCTTTTTTCTTCATCCCCTTTTCCTCCATCATTTCGTCAATTTCTCCTAAGAACTTCATGGCTAATACCTGTTCTTTCAAGACCAACTCTTCTTCCTTGGAATTAGGACCAAGTAAATCCTGAAATGCAGATTGGATGTTTTTAGTCTTCGAATTCATATTCATATGAAGCTACTCTTCTGATGATTTGTTTTTCTTTTTTGCTTAATCCTTGAGAACTTTTCTTTTCCAAAAGTTCTCCCATAACAATCACAAACAGCTGCTTGTCAAAACGGCTAAACTGTTGGCAGTAAATCCTCGGGTTGTTTTTTCCCTTTGCAGGTTTCATTGCAGTGATGTGTTCGCACCCTTTTTCAAAATTTTCTTTGTCGTATAGGTCTCTCGTTGGTCTGTTTTCTTCTAAGATAAGCTGTGTGATCAACTTAAATTTTTTAGTTAATGCAGGACTACTGGCAATAAAAGCTAGAATTTGGTCTGCGTTTACCGCATCCACATAAATAGCTTTTTTACCATTTGATGAATTTCGTATTAAAATAGCTTTTCGGGATGACAAAATTAACCTATTGCTTAATTATTTCCAAATTTATTGACAAATCATTGTTTTACAAGGATAAGTGGAATTGAAATTTTTTAAATAGTAATCCACTAAAAATGGGATATACTCCCAGGTTAGAAACCAAGTTAAACAATTTTCAAGCTTCTTCTCTGATTCTAGGATCTTCATTTATTTTCAAAGCCCATTTGGTTAAAGTGTTTATGCCTGTGTAGTAATTTTTTTAAAAAATCAAAAAACAGGGCTAAAGGAATTTAATCTCTATTTCGGTAGTCCAATCGATGATTCACATTATTAAATTTTTTCTGAGGCTAACAAATTCCGTGAATCAATTGCCTTCATTTCCCCTTCAACCCCACCCCCGCAAACAACTCCTTAAACACTTCCCCGGAATCTGCATTAATTGCCAGGGTTATCAGGTAAAGTTCGTCTGCACGGAGTTTGGCGGAGTCGTTGGAAGTCAATTGGGTTAGGCGGGATTTGCTTATGCGGGTGCGCCTGGAAACTTCTGCTTTGTTTACAGTCCTTTTGGCCAAATACAAGCCCAAATCTGTCATGAAAGTATCGTTTTTTTATACGCTAATTTAGACAGTCGATACTTTTGTTGCTAAATATTAAATAATTGTTTTGAAAATAGGTGCATTTTCTATACTTTAGTTTAGAAAGTCTAAACAATTATATTTTATAGCAATACACACGTGTCTTAGTCTTTTTAATTCGGTACTATTTGAGAATTATGGAGAAAAAAGAATCGTTGACCTGCCCCCATTGTGAAAAAAAGATTCCATTTCGGGTGATCCTAAAAGTAAAAAAGGACCATGTCTTTGAATGTCCGCTTTGTGGGAGAGCAGTGGTACCACAAAAGACCAAATCCTTTACATGGGGATACATTCTCGGAATATTGTCATTTGTCCTACCCCAACAAATCGTTTTCTACCTTCATCAGGATAACGTTTTGGCATTTTTGATCGGATTCTTACATGCAGTTACCGCATTTGGCTTGGTATCTCTTTATCTCTATTTCAACACAAAGTTTTCGAATTCCATTTCCTTCTTTATTTGAATCATTTCACTAAACAAAACAATCATTAAATCCAAAATAAAAAGTCTTGTCTTTGCTTGCCATCTGTAGCAGTTTCGCTTTGGGTAGTGTAGAAAAAGCAGCTTCTAAGGACCGTGAGGTTTGGGAAGAAATTTGGTTATTTAGCAGTTCGTAGCGGTGCTTCAGCACAAGCTGAATTGGCATAAAATGCCATTAACCTAATAGATACAACCGCTTGGAGCTTTGGTGTGGGTATGGGTTGGTAAAATTGCAGGAGTTACTGCAGGAATGGAGTTTCCAATGTCTTCCAAATACTGCACCCTATTAGCCATTTTCGGCATGTAGATTGGTACTAGAATAGCATTAAAGTTTGAATTTACAATGAACACCATATTATTTTTTATTAATTTTTTTGCGTTTTAAATATATTTATTTTAATTTTATTATGGTTGTTAACAATAATAAGTACGTTGAAAGATTTAAATCATCATTCTAGTCTCGGTTCCGACTATGGCGGAAATTTGTGTTTTTTTTAGATTAAAAGTTTAAATTAATGTCTTTTTACAATGAAAAATTTAGCGATTTATTATTTCTTAACCTTCTTGGTATTCCTTATTTCCTGCAATGAAATCGAATCAATTCCACCTAAGGAGTATTCTCTTGACGGAGATTATGCTCAGGAAATTCAACAATTGGAAAATTTCTATTTTTCTGGATTAGATCTGGTAGTTGAGAGGTTGGATATGAAGTTTCCAACTTCACTATCTGTTAATTCCAATTTTGAGGAAAAATTGTTTATGGATATCTTGAACGAGTTAAATGAAGAAATCTTTTATTTTAGTGAAGATCAAATCAACAATTATTCCATTAGAATGAAAAATTTGTTGATTTCAAAAAACAAATCTGATGCCAGAACAGAACAGCTAAGGTTAAATGATGCTGGCATTTTTAATACAAAACAAATTTCAATGTCCAATAAGTTTGTTGAACAATTGCTTCAAACAGACGATCCTTATTCTGCAAAAAAAATTGCTAATTCTTTTCAAAATGAGATTTTAGAATCTTCACTAAATTACGAGGAAAAGATTTCGCTACTTTCACTTTCCACTGGAACTAGAGCGGTTTCAGACTTTATTATCAATGATGGGATCGGAAAAGTTAGAGATAAAATCAATAGAGGTGAAAGAGATGAAAATCAAGTATATGGATGTTCCATTAATATGAGAAATGTTTGGGGTGATGCTGTTGTTGGTTTTGCTGGTGGTGCGGTTGCAGGGTGTTACGCAGGTGCCACTGCCGGAACTGTTGCTTTCCCATTATTAGGGACTGTTACTGGATGTGTTAGTGCTGGAATGGTTGGTGGAGCTGGAGGTTTTATTTCCGGTGCGTCATATAGTATTGTATCAGGTCTTTTATTATCCTGTTTTCGTTTATAAAAAATGAATTGCTTGCACCTTATAAAAGTAAAATTTGGGCTAAAAAATGAATAATAACTTTAAAATAGAAAAAATAAAAAAACGATTTATAATTGGCAGTTTTTGGATGGCTATTTTATTTATGGCCTTTGGTTCTTTCGGATCTTTTAATCCATTAGAAATCGGTTTTTACACCTCTATAGGTGCTGCAATATTTTGGTTCTTTTTAAGCTATTATGGGTTTAAATGGTTATTTGGTAGGAGTAAAACCTAAATATTTTAATTGGTTAGGTTACTTTTACAATAACAAACGTAGTTTCATAAGTTAATGGCAGTTCCATAAATTTGGAACTGCTATTCCTTCTGTAAATTAAATGTGTTTATCTCTGATTCTATAATAATCCAATAATGCATATTTTTTGTTAACCCAACTTGCTAAAAAAAGCTCTCCAAAAAATATTTTTCAGTGTTTTGAGTAAAAAAAAGTGTCAGATTTCGCTAAAAATGAGGGTTTTGGAATAAAATCCCATTTGTAGTGATGTATGG
>Ga0105054_10000632_pt1 | contig 56019 bp, 22 predicted proteins | sample BON02_FD_78091 | JGI IMG/M metagenome (GOLD analysis project Ga0105054, IMG submission 78091) | Freshwater microbial communities from Lake Bonney liftoff mats and glacier meltwater in Antarctica - BON-02 (megahit assembly) | ecosystem: Environmental > Aquatic > Freshwater > Ice > Glacier...
ACGAGAAATGATGAGGGGGCGATCGACGCGATCGAGACACCAGGAGAGATAGGGCTATTTGCGCGATCGGAATGCCGGATGACGATCAGTCGACGAAGGGGTCGGGGGGGATGACGGCGGGGCCGAAGAAACAGCGTCGGCAAGAAAGGGGCGGGGGGGGGGGGCTCAGACAGAGAGAGAAAAAAAGAGATAAAAACAGCGCAAAGCGTGTGTTGGTTGCGCGCCTGTGTTGTGCGTGTGTGTGCGTCTGTGCAAACGGTGAAGAGGGGGGGGGGCGAGAAGGGCGGCGTCGCCCTGCCTGCTCGGCGGGGGAAGGGAGGGTGGGGGGCGGTGGGGGGAGAGGGGAAGGGGACTGCGCGGGGCCGTGCGCACGTCCGTCCGGGAGCGTCGGCGCCGCGCGGATCATGAGGCCAGAAGAGGCCGGCGGCGTCAGGCGGGCGGGGCAAGGGGACAAGTCAAGCGAGGGGGGTTCGACAGCGCTTGCCTTGGAGGGTCGGGGCACAGAGAGCGCGCGACGTCGAGGACACCGGGCGATCGATGGTGGCGGGTGGTGCTGCGTTGCCGGGCGGGCGTTGGCACCCGGGCGGAGGGGCTCGCGAGTGCCCGTCCCGGTTCAGCGCTCGGCGGCCGCCACGGGAGCGCGGGCGGCGGCGGCGGCGCCCAGGACCGCCAGCCGCACGGCGTCGCGCACGAGGCCCTCGGTCGTGGCCTCGTCCTCGAGGTCGCCGCGCGCCTGCTGCTGCGGCAGGGGCTGGCGCATGCCTCCGCCAGCGGCGCCGGTCGGGCGCGGCGAGGGCAGCGGCGGCAGGCCGGGCGCGCCGCGGGGCGCCGTCGCCGCGGGGGCGGCGGCGGCGCCGGCGGACGACGGCGGCGGCGGTGGCGCCGAGGCCGCCTGCACCAGGCGCTCGCGGACGCCGTGGCGCACATCCTCGGGCAGCGAGCGGGCGAGCGCGCCCAGCTGCGCGCAGAGCAGGCGCTCGGCGGCGCTGAGCGGCAACTCTTGCTGCGACGCCTGCACGGGCGGGGGCGCCGGCGGGCGCGCCGACGGCCGCCGCTGCTGCTGCTGCTGCGTCGTCGTCGTCGGGGCGCCGGCCGCGCCGCAGGCGGGTGCTGGCGTAACAGCGGGCGAGCCGGCCGCGGCGCCCGCGTCGGCGTCGGCCTCTTGCGGCGGGCGCGTGGGGCTGCCGCCGCCGCTGCCGCCGCCCTCGGCCATCGGCCCGCCGCCGCTGCCGCCGCCCTCGGCGGGCTCGCCGCCGCTGCCTCCTCCCTCGAGCCCGTCGTTCCCGGCCTCCAGCGGGCTCCCGTCGCGGCGGCAGGCGGCGGCGGCGGCGGCGACCGCGGCGGCACCGGTGCCGAGGCTGGCCCGCCGCTGCTGATGCTGCAAGGCCGCGCCGCCGGCGCCAGCACCGGCCCCGTCCGCTCCGGCGGCGGCGGTGGCCCCCGAGGGGTCCGCGGCGCCGCCCCGGGCGTGGTGGTGGTGGTGATGGTGGTGGTGGTGGTGGTGCTGCGGCTGCCCGTCCTGCTGCTGCTGCTGCTGGTGCTGGTGCGCGGGCAGCAGGGGGCCAGGGATCGCGGACGCCCCCGCCGCCGCCGTGCCCGCCGCGGCGCTTCCGCCTGCGCCGCCGGTCGCGCGGCGGGCGCGCTTGGCGCTCGGCTCGCCGGCGGGCGACTCGGTGTTGTTGTTGTTGGCGCCCGCGCCGGCGGCGTGCGGCGCCGAGCTCTGCGTGGCCGCCACCGGGTCCGCGGGGCGGTGCCGGCGGCGCGCGCTGGCCGGGCCGCCGCCGTTGGGGCCGCCGCCGGTGTTGCCCAGCCTCGCGCCGCCGCCGCTGCCGCCGCCGCCGCCCATGCCCGCGCCGCCGCCGTTCCCGCCGCCGCCGTCCCCGTTGTCGTCGTCGTCGTCGTCGCCCACGCCCGTCGTGCCGTTGTAGCCGGCCGTCGGGTCAGCGCGCTGCTGCTGCGCGGCCGCCATCGACGCGAAGATCTGCTGCCACCAAAGCCACGGGTCGACGCCCGCCGGCGGCTGCGCGGCGGCCATCTGCTGCACCATCGCCTGCTGCTGCTGCTGCTGCTGCTGCTGCTGGTGGTGTTGCATCTCCTGCTGCTGGTGCTGCTGGTGCTGATGCTGCTGCTGCTGGTGGTGGTGCTGCTGGTGCTGGTGCTGCTGCGCCTGCAGCTGCTGCTGCTGGTGGTGCTGCATGTGCATGTGCTGCATGTGCTGCTGCTGCTGGTGCTCGGCCTGCATCTGCTCGTGCTGCTGCTGCAGCATGAGCTGGTGCTGCTGGTGCTGCAGCATCATGTGGTGCGGCGGCTGGCCGACGGCCGCGGCGTGCGGGTGGTGCAGGTACTGCTGCTGCAACTCTTGCTGCTGCATCTGCTGCTGCTGGAGGAAGAACGCGTCGTGCGCCTCCTGCTGCCGCTGCATCTGCATCTGCTGCTGGTGCTGCTGCATTTCCTGCTGCTGCTGCTGGTAGGCGGCGGCGAGCTCTGGCTGGCCGGGCGAGCCCGTCGCCGTCTGCTCGCCGCCCCCGCCGGCGGCGGCCGTGCCGCTCGCGCCCGCCGCCCCTCCGCCGCCGTGCAGCAGGCGCGCGGCGGCCGCGTGCGCGGCAGCTTGCATCGACGGGTCAGGCATCTGCTGCGGGAGGAGCGCCTGCTGCTGCTGCGGCGGCGGCTGCTGCGCCTGGCGCTGCTGCTCGTCGCTCCACCCGCCACCGTCGCCGCCGCCGCCGCCGACCGTGTTGTTGGCCGCGGCAGCCGCAGCTCCCCCTCCTCCTCCGCACACGCCACCGCCGCCACCCGGGGGCAGGGTGATGCGAGTGCCGCTGCCGTGAGCGCTGCCCAGGTTGTAGCCATTGCCCGTGCCCGTGCCGCCCGTGCCGCCCGTGACGCCGCCGCCGGCGTCGCGGCCGGGGGAGGCGGCAGCTGCGGCGGGCTTGCCAGACCGGGGGTAGCCGGGCAGGAGGGCGCGCAGCGCGCGCCCGGCTCCGCGCACCGGCGGGACGCTCGAGCCGCAGCGCGCAAACACGCCGGCCGGCGGCCGGCCGGCGCGGCTGCCGCCGGCGGCGGCGGCGCCGTCGCCGCCCGCGGCCGCTGCCGCGTCGGCCGCGGCGGCCGCCCGCTCCTCGGTGGCGTCGCCTCCGCCCTCCTCGTGCCGCCGCTCCTGCGCGGCGGCCGCGGCGGCGGCCACGCCGGCCAGCACGGCCGGCGGCAGCGGCTGCGCGGCGCCGGCCATCGTGGCGAGCGCGTGCGCGGGCGGCGGCGCCGGCGCCGGCAGGTCGTGCGCCCTCAGCAGCGCGTGCTTGTACTCCTCGAGGCGCTGGAAGGTGGCCAGGAGCTGCTGCTGCGACGAGACGATGGCCTGGTACTGCAGCGTGAGGGCGGCGACGGGGTCGCTCAGCAGCATGCGCGCGGTGGCGGCGGCGGCTGCGGCGGCCTCGTCGGCGTTGCCGCCGATCCCGCCTCCTGCTCCTCCAGGCTGCTGCTGCTGCTGCTGCTGCTGCTGCTGCTGCTGCTGCTGCTGCTGCTGCTGTTGCTGCTGCATCTGCATGTGGCCCCGCTCGGGGATGAGCGCCGCGCTCGGGATCAAGTCGTGGCGCTGCATCCCGGGCTGCCGCAGCCCGGCGCCGTCGTCGGCGCAGGGCGCCGTCGACCCGCCGTTGCCGGCGTCCTCCTCGGCCTGCTGCTGCTGCCGCTGCCGCTGCTGCTGCCGCTGCTCTTGCTGCTGCTGCTGCTGCTGCTGCTGCTCCTGCTGCTGCTGCTGCATGAGCTGCAGGTATGAGGGCCTCGGGAGCGGGGGACCGCGAGGCACGCCGGTGTGCCCGCCGCCGCCGTTGCCGGCGAGGCCGGGCGCGGGCTGCTGCTGCTGCTGCTGCTGCTGCTGGCCCTGCGCGGCGCTCCAGCGCTGCTGGGCCGCAGGGGGCGAAGAGCCTGTGGTTTGGAAGGTGTGCGGAGAAGGGGCGTGCGAGAGATGGGAGGGGGGCGAAGGAGGAAGGAGGAGGGTGAGCGGGCTCGGTGAGGAGCAACGGCGGCGCCAGCCCGGGGCGCGCCTAGTAGACAGAGGCCTTTTTTTTCAGCCCCCCGCCATCCTCGTCGCCGCCGCGCGGGCACTTCAGTCGCTCTCTCGCCATCGCCATCGTCCTACCTGCTACTGCTCCTGCTGCTGCTGCTGCTGCTCCGCCGAGCGACGCGACGACCGCGGGATCACGCCCGTGGTCGCCCAGGTGCGCCCCGAGCGCCGCCAGGGCCTCGTCGGGCTGCTGCTGCCCTGTCGGGCCGGCCAGCACAGCGGGGCTGGCGAGCGCGGCGGCGGCGCCACGGACGCCGGCGCCGGCGCCGCCCAGCGACCCGCCCCCGCCTTGCAAGGGCGGCGTCGCGCCTGGCCCGCCGCTCCCGTCAGAGTCGGAGTGGCCCACGAACTCGGCCTGTGCGATTGATGGTGGAGTGAGGCGGAGAGCAGGACGAGGGGAGGGGGAAGAGGGGGCGTGAGTGGCGAGGCGCGCGCGTGCGAGGAAGAAGATCTCTTTTCTTTGATACTTTCTCGTCCCTCCCCTCCCTCCCTCTCCAGAGGGCCACTTGATTTCGTCGCCCGCCCCCCGGCCCGCGCAAGGCCGGCCTGCGCCGACGAGCGCGGGGCGCCCGGCACACGGTCGCGCCCGAGCTCAGGCCCGCGCGCAAGACTCACCAGCGGGTCCATCGCCGCCGCGGTTGGGCGGTTTTGCGTCTCGACTGTGTGTTGGCGAGGGGTCGAAAAATGTCTGTGCCTCCCCTCTGCCTTCTGTTGTTCTTTGCTCGCGTTTGCTTCGGTCCCTCCTCTTCTGCTTCTCAGCCGTGCCCCGTGCGGGACATGGCGCGCGGGTGTGGTTGGGTGCGCGGCGCCTAGATTGGACCCGGCGCGTCGAATTGGGCGAGGCGTGGGGGCCAGGGGCGCGCCGGCGTTATGTGAGAGGGAACTGACAGTGAGAGAGAAACCCAGAACCTCGGTTGGACAGTCTCTCTGTCGGGATGCGTGCGCGTGTTCGGTGGAAGTACGGAAAGGGCTGTTGTGAATGGATGGGTGGTTGAAGGCTGAGGGTGAGGGCGGGGGGGAGTCGCATGAAGAGGAGGAGAGGCCGCCAACGAATCCTCCCGCCGCCGCCGAGAGACGGCGGGCGGCGGCGGCGGAGGATAGCGTCTCTGGGCGCGATGAAGCGCCAAAAAACTTTTGTGGCCCAGATAGATTTTTGGTCTCGATTCCCCCTTCCCCCCCCATTTTCCCCCTGGTCACGTCGAACAACAGCCGCGACCCAGGTTTCCGGGCTGCTGGACCAAGTCGTGATATCAACTCGGCCTGCCGGCGCGACGACGTCCCCCCGCCCTGCACGGCCGAGTCGGGCGTTGGCGTCCGGCGGCTTGCCCGGACCCCCCCTCCGTTTCGTCAGGCCCCGCACGATTGCCCCGGGAAGTTATGGGGAAGGTGGAAGGGCGGACCAAGGAAAAATCCGACGGGGGGACGCCTCTGGGCCGCCGGGGAACCGGCGGGAGACGCAGGCGGCGGCGAGGGGACGCGGTCGGCCTCGCCGCCGGTTCAAAAACCTGCACTCGGCGGCTCATTTTGTCACAAAAGCAGCGCGCCGATCGGCCCCTATCCATCGCACGCGTCCCCCTGCCTCAAGGTGTCGCACACCTTCTCTCCCTTGGAAATCTCCCTCGAACGAACAGCGCTGATCGCGAACCATAACCAAAAAGGCCAATAACTGATCCGCCCGCACCACAGCCCCGCATGCGGCGCGGATCGGACCCTTGAGGTCTAGGAGACAAGGACATGGACGCCCTGTTCTTCAAGCCGACGCGCGCGCTGCTGGCGCGCCTGGAGGCGGCCGGCGCCGACGCCGAGCACGCCGACACCGACGGCGCCGACGGCGCCGGCCAGCCCGCCAGCACACAACTCGACCCGCAGCAGCGCGGCTGGCTGCTGCGCGGCCTCGCCGCCTTTGCGGCGCCCTCGCCCGCCTCGCGCGCGGCCGTGGCGGGGCCGCAGGACGCAGGCGCGGCGGGTGCCGTCGCCGCCGCCGCCCAAGCCTCACCGCCGACCCACCTCGTTTTTGCGGCGGGCAAGGTGGCCGTCGACCGCCGGCTGCGCGAGGCCGGGCTGGCGCTGGCGGCGCTGCTGGGCCTGGACGAGGTGCAGGCGCACCTGCTGCTGCGGCGGTGGTCGCGCGACCCGGAGAGCGCGGGGCTCGTGCCGCCGGCCGATCGCGCGCCTCGGGCCGCCGCGCCGCCGCCGCCTGCCCTTCCTGCGCCGCCCGCGGGGGGGGGCACACCCTTGACGGCAGAAGCGCCCCCGGCCGGGCCCGCCCTCCCAGCCCCTCCTGCCCCCGACGCCGACGCGGCCGTCCTCTCGCCCGAGGCCGTCAACGCGTTCGCGCGCTTCTACTGGCGCGAGCGCCTCGCGCTGCTGCGGTCGCAACAGCTTCTGCTGCTGGCGCTGGCCGCCGAGAGCGGGCAGCAGGCCGAGGCCGAGGCCGACGACGACGACGCTGACGCCGACGAGGGCGGGCAGCAGCAGCAGCAACCCAAGGAGGACGTGGTCTTGCGCAGCCCCGTCGCCGCCCTCGCGCGCGACCTGCTGCGCGAGGGCCTCGCGGACCGGCTGTACGACGGGCTGTGCGCCAACCTGGACGCTGGCGCAGGCTGGGGTGGCGGCGCAGGCGCGGGCGGCGCCACGACCGGCGCCGACAGTGCGGCGGCGGCGGCGTCGGCAGCATTGGCGTCGGCGTCGATCGTCGTCCCGCGCGACTTTGCCCGCAGCCGCGCCGAGCACCTGCTGCAGGAGCGCTGCGAGCTGCTCACGTGCGCGCTGCTGCTCTACGGCCCGCACGGGCCCCGCCCGCTCGCCCCCGTCTCCCTCGAGGGCGAGGACGGCGGCGACGGCGTCCCGGCCCCTTCCAAAAAGGGCCGCCCCGCGCGCCTGCCCCTCGCCTGCCCCGCCGACCGCGCCGTCGACCTCGTCGAGCGCCTCGGCCCGGCCGTCTTCTTCAGCGGCGGCGCGGGAGGGGGCGGCGTCTCCGAGGCGCAGCTGGCCGCCGCCGCCGCCGCCGCCGCCGCCGCCGCCGCTGTGCCCTCGTCGCCGCTCGCCCGCCACCACCAGCACCAGCGCCTCGCCGAGCTGCTGTCCGCCGCGCTCGCGCTCGCGTGCCTGCGGCCCGCGGAGCTGCTGACGCGCCTGTCGGCGGCAGCGCGGCGCGAGCAGGCGCGCCTGCCGCCGCTGCCGTCGCCGGAGCTGGCGGGCGAGCCCGCGGCGGCGGTGACGGCCGTGTTCCTGGGGCGCTGGGCGCTCTGGGCCGGGGGCGCGGGTGGCGGTGGCGGCGGTGGTGCGGCCGCGGGCGCGGCGCTGGCGTGGAGCGCGTACGCGCGCCTGCTCGACTCGGCCTACCCCCAGCAGGGGCAGGGGCAGCAGCCGCCGCCGCCACAGCAGCAGAGGCAGCAGCAGCACCAGCAGCCCGCCGGCCACGACCGGCTGCAGGCGCGCGCGCAGGCGGCGGGCGGGCTCGGCGCGCTCGCGGCCGCATTGCGCTCGGCCGGCGCGTGCGACCTGCTGCCGCTCGGCGCCCCGGCGGCGCCGTCCTCGCCGCCCCCCGGCGGCGACTACGACCTCGCCGCGGCGACGGGCGCGGGCGCGGCCGCGGCCGGCCCGAACCCGCCGCCAGCCCACCTCGCCGACCCCATCGCCGCCGCCGTGCGCGCCGTCAGCCTGCAGGCCCTCTGCCTGTGTGCGGCGGCCTACGACCTGTGCGGCGCGGGCGCCGCCCCCGCCGCCGCCGACCTCGTCTCCGCCGTGCTCGAGGGCGGGCCCCCGGGCCTGGCCGCAGACGTTTGGGACGCCCGCTCGCGCCGCGGCCTGCTGGCGAGCCCGCTGCGCGCCCTGCTCTCGGACGCCTGCCAGTGCTGGCCGGCCTTTGCGTCGCCCTTCCTGCCGCTGCTCACGGCCATGGCCGAGGGGCCGGAGGGCGCCAGGCGCGCCTACGCGTTCCTGGCGGACGAGGCGCTGCCCGCGGTGCTGCACCCGCCGCCGCCGCCGCCGCCGCAGGGCCAACGGGGCGACGGCGGCGGGGGATGGCTCGTGCCGGCGGCGCCGGGATCGGCGCGCGTGGTGCTGGCGCGCGGCCCCTTGGCCTGGTCGGGCGCCCCGGGCGTGCGGGGCGTGGCGCTGCCGCGCGGGACGCAGGGGACGATGGTCCCGCTGCCCCGGTTCGCGACGCCCGCGCTGCTCCGGGCGAGCGTGGCGACGGCAGAGGGGAGCGCCGAGGAAGCCGGCGCCGGCGCGGACGCCGACGCCGACGCCGACGGCGAAGAGTGGCTTCTGGTGCGGTGGGAGGCCACGGCCGGGGCGCACGGCACGGGCCAGTGCCTGCTGCTCGCGCGCGCGGCGCACTGCCTCGTGGCTCTGCAGGCGGCCGTCGCCGTCAGGAGGCAGGCGCGGCAGCAGGGGGGGGGCGGTAGCTCGCAGCGGCACGGCAGAGGCCCGTCCGCCGCCGCCGCCGCCTCCCTGCCCGAGCAAGAGTGCCGCGACCTCGCCGCCATCCTGCGCCTCCTCCGCCGCATGCTCGAGGGCGAGCCCGCGTTAGCCCAGGCCGTCCTTGACACGACGGTCGCGTACGGGGCCGTGAAGGAGGGCGGAGGAGGGATGGGTGACGAGGGCGGCGACGGCGGCGACGCGAGCGAACGCGCGGCCGCCGCCGCCGCCGCCGCGCCGCCAAGCCGCTGCGACTGGCTCGCGCTGCTGGCCGCCGCCGCCGGCACGCTCGCCGCACTCGGGGCCGAGGCCGTCGACGCGCTCGCCGACGCCCTCCGCTCGGCCGCCGTCCTCGCGTCCGCGCGCCCCGCGCGCGTGGCCGCCGCGTTTGCGCCGTCGCCGCTGTTTGCGGGCGGAGGGGACGTCTGGCGCGCCGTGGCGGCGGCGGCCGCGGCGGCGGTCGCGGCGGCCGCGGGCGGCGGCGCCTCTTCCTCCGCCGGCGGCATGGTCGCGATCGAGGACGTCGCGCCTCTCGCGCAGGCGGGCCTGCTGTCGGCCGCGGCCCTCAGCGGCGGCGCGCGCCTGCCGGGCCTCGAGGCGCTCAGGCGCGACGGCGAGGCGGCCGCCGGCGCCTACCCCGCCACGCGCGCGGCGCTGGCGCTGGCGGCCGCCCTGCTGCGGCGGCAGCACGCGCGCGGGCCCGTGGTGGCCGCGGGCGTGGCCTGGGCGCTACACGGCGTGCTGGGCGCGCTGCCGCGCCTGCCGCTCCGCGCGCGCGCTGAGAGGTGGCGGCTGGCCGCCTCGGCGCTGGCCGTGCTGCGGGCCGCCATCACATCGGGTTCTTTGGCGGCGGCCCTCTCGGACGGCGGCGGCGGCGGCTTTGGCGGCCTCGGCGGCGGCCTGTTCGGCCCCGCCCAGGGTCCCAAGGGCCCGGGCGCGCCCTCGGGCGTGCTCGTGACCCCCCTGGCCGCCGTGGTGCTCGCGCAGCTCGCGGCCGTGGGCCCGGGGTACCTGCCGCCGGCGCTGCCGCCGCCCGCGCGGGCGCTGGCGACGAGGGGCCTCGGAGGCGGCGGGGGGCCAGGCGGCGCTGCGGCCATGTCTTGGGCCGAGGCGGCCGCCGCGCAGCGCGTGGCCGAGGAAGCCTTGCTGCTGACGCCGCCGCTGCTCGGCGGCCTGGCCGGGTTCCCGGCCGAGGCCACGCCGCTGCGCCTCTGGTGGACGGCGCCTCTGCCCGCCGGCGGCGCCATGGGCGCGGGCGGCGGCGGCGGCGGCGGCGGCGGCGGCGGCGGCTCGCCCGCCGGCACGCTCGCCTCTTACGCCGCGCACCCGCACGACGCGCGCCTGGCCCTGCTCGGCGCGCGGTGCGTGCGCGCCTTGGCGCTGGCCCTCGCGCCCCAGCACGACGCGCTGCCGGCGGGGCGGCTGCTCCCCCCGCGTGCCCAGCAGGCGGCAAGCGCGCTCGCCTCGGCCGCCCTCCTGGCCGGGGCCGGCGGCGGCGGCGGCGCCGCCGGCGACGTCGCAGAGGGCCTGGCCCGCCCCTTTGCGCCTGCCCTGGCGCTCGCCCACCCGCGCTGGACGGCGGAGGCGGCGGGCGTCCTCGAGGCGGCGGCTCGGCACCACCCGCACCTGCTCGAGGCGCTGTGCTTCCCCGCGCAGATGGCCTACGAGCAGGAGGAGCGGCGGCGGGGGGGAGCAGCAGGCGCGGGGGCGGCGACGCCGACAACGGCGGCGGGCGGCGGCGGCGGCAGCGGCGGCGGCGGCGGCGGCGGCGACCACGACGGCGGCGGCGACGGAGGCGGCCGCCGCCGGAAGACCGGCGGTGGCGGCGGCGGCAAGGAGAACGACGAGAGAGCTGCCGCCGCCTGCGGTGGCTCGCCCACCAAGGGCGCCTCTCCCCGCCGCCGCCTGGCCGTCGTCTCGCAGCAGCAGAAGAAGGACGACGCCGCCGCCGCCGCCGCCGCCGCCGCCGCCGCCGCCGCCTGCCGCCCGAGCGCGCTTGACGGCCTCTGGCTGCTGCTGCAGCACTCGCCTCTGCTCCGCGCCGAGCAGCCGTCCGTGCTGGCGGCCGCGCTCCGCGCCCTGGTCGCGCTCTGGGAGCGCCGCGGCGGCTCGGCGCGCGGCGTGGTCGGCCTGCTGCGCGCGCAGCCCGGGTTTTGGGATGCGTTTGCACGGTGCTTGCCGGGCCCCGCCCCGGGCGGCGGCTTTGGCGGCAACGGCGGCAACGACGAGGACGACGAGGACGACGCGGGCGAGGGCGACAGAGGCGGCGGCGGGGACGAGGACGGCGGCGGCAGCGACGCCGGCGGCGAGGGCGAGGAGGAGGACGCGGGCGAGGCGGCCGCGTGGCGCCGCCAGGCCGAGGCGTGCGCGATGCACATCCTGCTGCTCGAGATGGTGTCGGCGCCGCCGCCTTTGCCGCCGCCGCCGTTGTCGGGGTCGCGGCCCCACGCCCACCACCACCTCCCCCCCGCGCCGCCGCCGCCGCCGCCGCTGCTGCTCGACGCCTCGGCCTCGGCCGCCTTCTGCCCCCGCGCCCTGCTGGACGCCTGGTCCCCCGCGCGCGTGGCCGGGCACCTGGCGCGCGCCTCCCGCCTGCGCGTGCCGCGCCCCTTACTGGAGCGCCTGCTCGCGGCCAGCCAGGTGTCCGTGCTCCAGCTGGGCGCCGCCGCCGTGCCGGCGCTGTGGGGCGGCGACGCGGGCTCGGCATTTGCGGCGGCGGCGGCCGGCCGGCGCGCGCGGCGCACGGGCGACCCCGCCGACGCCGCGGCCGCGTCTGCGGCGCTCGAGCGCTTCGATCCCCCGGCCGAGCGTCCGCAGCAGCAGCAGCAATTTGACGGCGGCGGTGGTGGCGACGGCGGGATGGGTGAGGAGGAGGAAGGAGGGGCGGACGACGGCGCCGGCGGCACGGGCGCGGCGGCCGCCTTGGTGGCGGCCGGCGCGCTCGATCCAAACCTGGCGCTGGGCGGTGCCCTTGGCGACGACGCCGCGCTCGCCCTGCGCGCCGAGGCCCTGCCCCTGGCGCGCGCCTGCGCCCTGGGCGAGTGGCGCGCGCGCGACCTGGCGGCGGCCTGCCGCGTGCTCGCGGGCGAGTCCGCCGAGGAGGCGGTCGCGGCGGTCGCGGCGGGCGGCGGCGGCGAGTACGAGGATGAGGGCGACGAAGGCGACGAGGATGAGGGCGACGGCGACGGCGGCGGCGCGTTCCCGTCGCAGCAGCGCCCGCCTGCGTCGTCGGCGTCGCCCGCGCGCGCCGTCGGCCGGTCCGCCGCGCGCGCGGCCGCCCTGGCCGACGGTCTGCGCGACGACGCCCCATACGGCGCCTTTCTCTTCCGCGCGGCGGCCGCGGGTCCGGCCTCGCTCGAGCTGGCCGAGGCCCCCTACGGCCGCGCCTTCGCGCTCGACCCGGACCGCCTGTCGACCGTGCTGGGCCCCGCGGCCATGGCCGCGCTCGAGGGGCCCGCCGCGCTGGCGGCCCTCGCGGGCGACGCGAGCGCCGCGGCCAGCGCCGCGCACGCCAGGCTGGCGGCGCTGCAGGCCACGTGCTCCCTGCTGACGGCGGCGCTGCTGCGGCAGCCGCTGATGGCGTCGCCTTCTCACGGCCGAGGGGGGTTTGGCGGCCCCCCCTCCGCGAGGACGCCCCTGCCCGCGCTCGCGTCCGATGCGACCGCGGGCGCCGGCGCGCCGCCGCCGCCGCCGTCGTCGCCCGAGGCCGCCGACGCCGCGCTCGCCTGCGCGCTGCGCGCCGCCTCGGCCGCGTGCGCCGAGCACCGCGCGCTCGAGTCGTCCGCCCCGGCCCGCCTGCTGCGCGAGGCCTGGGGCCTGCCCTTCGTCGCCCGCTGCTCCCTGCGCGCCGCCGCCCTGTGCGCGGCCGCGCTGCTGCAGGTCTCCCGCGCGTGGCGCGACGCGCGCGGCCGCGCGGCGACGTCGACGGCGTCTGCCTCCGCCACCGCGGCCGCGGGGGCCGGCTACGCCGGCGGGGGCCCGCTCTTGCTGTCGCGCACCCTCAGCCGCGGCATGAGCGGCGTCGCAGCCGGCGGCGGCGGCGGTGGGTCCGTGGGCTCGGCCGCCGCCTCGGCCGCGGCGGCCGCCGCCAGCGCGGTCGCGGCCGTCGACGCCGCCTCGGCCGCCGCCACGGCCGCGCGCGCGAGCGCCTCCGCCGCGCGCCTGCTCGCCTCGTGGCTGCGGGCCGACGGCGCCGCCCAGCCGCTCGGCGGCGGCGGCGCCGGCGGCGTCGGCGGGTCCAAGGTGGCCGAGGCGCTGGGCGCGAGCCTGCTCCTGCTGCTGCAGGAAGTGCCGTCGATGGCCGAGCAAGAGGAGGCCGCGGCGAGGCAGGGCGGCGGCGGCGGCGCGGGCGCGGGCGCAGCGGCGGCCGAGACGGAGGGCCACGGCGAGGCGGCGGCCATGCTCAGTCTCGCGCTGTCCGACCTCGTGCCGGTGCTCTGCTCCGCCGTCGGGCGCGCCGGGGGCCCGCCGGGCGCCCAGGCCACCGCGCTGCAGATGCTCATCGAGATCGCGCGGCACCGCCTGCCCGCCGAGTCGTGGCTGCCCGTGGTGTGCGCCCGCCTGCCGCTGGCGCCGCTCCTGAGGGGCGTCGCCGGCCGCCACCAGCAAGGCGACGGCGGAGGGGGCGGCGGCAACGGCGCCTCGCCCGGGGCGACCACCGCCGCCGTCGTCGCGGCCGACGTGGGCGTGCTCGAGCTGGCGCTGGCCGTCGCGGAGCAGCCCGAGGGCGCCGCGGCGCTCGCCCAGCGCGGCGTGTTGCCAGAACTGGTCGCGCTCGCGCGCCTGCTGCAGCAGCCTGCTGCACCGGGGCCGGAGTCGTCGCCGGCCGCCGCCGCTGGCGGCGGCGGCCTCGGCGGCGGCGGCGGCGGCCTCGGGCCTCGCTCCCTGCCGCTCGACGACTGCTACTCGTCCCCCCCGCACCTGCGCCAGCAGCTGCACCAAATGGCGCTCGTGCAGCAGCAGCAGCAACAGCAGCAGCAGCAGCAGCAGCAGCAGCAACAGGCGTTTGGCGGCGGCGGCTCGCCCTCGCCCCCCCGGGCGTCGTCGGCGGCGGCGGCGGCCGTCGCGCGTCAGCTACAGCAGCAGCAGGCGGCCGCGTGCGCCTGGCGCCCCGCGCACCAGCAGTGGTGCCTGCTGCTCGCGCTCTTCTCCGCGGTGCTGCGGGGACTGGACGGCGCGGACGCGCGCGTCGCGGGCGCGGCGGCCGTCGACGTTCTGGTCGCTTGCGAGCCCCGACTGGCGGCGGCCGCCGAGCTCCCCTCGGCGGCGCCGCCGGCGCCGCGGCCGGGCGCGCCCGCGGCCGTGCTGGCTGCCGCCGCCGCGGCCGCCGCCGCCTCGGCCTCCGTGCCCGGCCCCCTGACCCTGGCCTCGAGCGTCGAGGCCGCGCGCACCATGGAGCTCCTGCGCGACCTCGCGCGCCACAGCGGCGCCTGGCAGGCCGCGCGCCCCGGCTCCCTCCCGCTCTTCCGCCGCCGCGCGGCCGCCCTGCTCGAGGCCGCCGCGCGGCCGCCGCCGCCGCCGTTCGCGCCGCCCGCGCTCACGCCTTTCGAGCGCCGCCTGGCGTGCATGCCGGCCTCGGGCCTCGTCGAGTCGGGCGGCTCCGGCCTCGCGGCCCCCCACCTGGCCGGGTGGCTGCGCGCGTGCGCGGTCGTAGGAGGAGGAGGAGGAGGAGGAGGCGGCGGCGGACACAGGGCGGCGGACAGGCACCACCACCACTCGTCGCCAGCCTCCCCGCTGCCGTCCGAACTGGCCGTCCGCTGCGCCGAGGGCGTCGCGCGCGCGGCCGAGGCGGCGCTGGCCCTGCTGGCCGAGACGGGCCCGGCGGGGGTCGCCGGCGGCGGCGAGGCGGCGCGGTCGGGCACCTGGCCGCGGCGCGCGGCGCTGCAGGCGCTGCAGGACCAGGCGGTCGCGGTGGCCCAGGGCCTGACGCTGGCCTTGGGTGGCGGGAGCGGGGGAGGGGGCGGCTCGGCGCCGGCGCTGTTGCAAACAACGCCTCTGATGCCCGCTCGCCGCCGCCGCCTGGCCGCTCAGGCGCTGCGCATCGCCGCGGCCATCTCGCCGTTCCTGGACGCGCTCGACGGCTGCTGCCCGGGCGCGGCGGCCGAGAGGCTCGAGCCGCGGGTGGCCGCGTGCTGGGAGGCGTTGGTTTGAAATGATATGTTTTGTCGCGTTTTGGAGCCCTACTGCCGAGCCTGGGAGGCGTTGGTTTGAAATGATATGTTTTGTCGCGTTTTGGAGCCCCTGCTGCAGCGAGCCTGGGGCGCCGCGAGGCCGGCGCCGCGCCGCCGCCCAAAAGCCGCGTCGCTTCTCCGAGTTGTGTGGAACCACGATCAAGTAACACACCCAATCCAATCACAGACCATGTACGACTTTTGCATCTCCCCGCTTTACGCGACCGCGCTGCTGGTCGGCGGGCTTTGGACGCAAACAATAGAGGGTCTCGGTGAGCGAGTTGGTTGCGTCCTGCCCGTCGCGCGCGCGAGAACGAGCGGCGGCGCGGCCCACACCTGAAGAGCAGCAGAGGCGCACGAGCCTCTGTCGTGCTATGCGCAGTGGTCGCGCACCGCCTGTTAAAACAACACCGCCGCGCCGACCGCCGCCGCCGAAGCGCGCGCGCTTACCCCGCGCTCTCCACAAAACCAAAACCAAAACCAAAACCAAAACCAACACCACTGAAACGACCACAGCCTTCGGTGGCGGCGCCGCGGCCGTGCTCGCCCTCCTCTCCTACGTCTCCCTTCAGTACTACCGCCGCGGGCACCTGTGCAAGCCCGCCACCACGGCGTCCCTCGCCGTCGCGCTCTCCGTGGGCGCCGTCTTCTGGAGGAGGTTTAGCGCCGCCGCCGCGCAGCTGCAAGGCGACCACCTCGCGGCCGCCTTTGCGGCGCTCAGCGCGGCAATGGCGGCCTTCTACGCCTGGTCGCTGGCGCTCGGCCCCGCGCCGGGCAAGAGGCCGCCCGCGGCCGTCGCCGCCGCCGCCGCGAAGAAGACGACGGCGACTGGGAAAGAGTGAAGGAGATGAGGGAAGGGCGGGGGGGTCGGTTTTTTTTGGCGGTCGCGCTCGCCGCCAATTCGTGCTCAGGGGGTAGTGTAACTCTGGATCGCTCCCTGTCCTCGATCTGCTTTCTTTCCAAGCGGGTGTGATGACGATAGCATGCGTGCGTTGCGTCGGATGGTGTTGTTACAACGGTTTTGTCTTCGACAAGACAAGTTTGCGGTTGTCAAACCGCGGCGGCCGGCGCGGCAGCAGCGGCAGCAGCGGCGGCGGCGACGCCGACGGCGGCGCCACCGGCGGCGCCAGCAGGGGCCGGCGCGGCGACAAATTGGTCCTCGACAAACGCCCGCGCCGCCTCGACCTCGGCCCGCCGCCGGGCGCCGGACCACCCCAGCTCACTCGCCAGCAGCTCGGCCACCCGCGGCGCCGCGGCCGCCGCCGCCGCCGCGTCGACGAAGGCCAGGCGCGAGCGGCGCGCGAGAAAGTCGGCGGCCGTCGCGCAGCCCTCTTGCCGCGCCGCGTGCAGCACCTCCGCCTCGAGGATGGGCAGGCCGGGCACCAGCGGACGGGCGCCCAGGCCCGACTCGGCGGCGGCGGCGAGCACGTCGAAGGCGCGGTCGCCGTAGGACGAGGCGAGGTGGCGCGCGACGGGCGCGATGACGGCGCCCGAGCCGAGCTCGCGCGTGGCGGCGGCGGCGAGCAGCTGCAGCGCAGAGGCGGCCGGGGAGGAGGAGGAGGACGAGGCGCCGCCGCCGCTGCCGCCGCCGCCGCGCCCGGGCAGAGGGCCCAGGAGCGCGGCGCTGGCCTGCGCCACCTCGGCCACCGTCGGCGCGCCGCCGCTCGGCCACCGCCGGGCGTCCCCCCCGGACGGCGGCGGCGCCACGGGCAGGATCCCCGCGCCGGCCGCCGCCGCGCCGTCCGCCGCCGCCACCGCCGCTGCCGCCCGCGCCGCCGCCGGCGAGTCGCCCCTCGCGCCCAGCAGCCTCAGCCCCCGCGTCGCGCACGGCCCGGGCCACGCCCCCCGCCCCTGCTCCGCCATGCCCGCCACCGCCGCGTCCACCGCCTCCTCGGCCATGCGGCGGTAGGTCGTCCACTTCCCGCCCGCCACCGTGACGACGCCGTCGCCCTCGTCAAAAACGACGTGGTCTCGGCTGACGTTCTGCGATCCGCCGCGCGCCTGCGCCGTGGGGTCGGCCGCCAAGGGGCGGATGCCGCTCCAGGCGGAGGCAACGTCCTCGCGGCGCACGCGCACGTCGAGGTAGTCGGCGAGTGAGGAGAGGATGAAGTCGACGTCGGCGGCCGTCGCGCGGGGCCGCGCGGAGACGGCGCAGGGGTCGTCGGTGGTGCCGGCGATGACGCTGCCCTGCCAGGGAAGCATGAACAGGACGCGGCCGTCGCGCGTCTTGGGGATGATGAGGCCCGTGGCGGGAAACCCCGAGCCGCCCGCGGCGTGGGGCGCGGACGAAGAGGCGAGGCGGTTGCTGCCGCCGCCGCCGCCCTCGCCTCCAGCCCCGCCGGAAAAGAGGGACGACAGCAGGCCCCCGCCGCCCTCGGCCTGGCCCGCCAGCAAGGCGGGCCCGCCGGACGCGTACCACTCGGGCAGGGTCACGTGCGCGCCTGCGGACGTCAGGATGACGTCGCGGACGCTCGCGGACGCGTCGGACGCCTCGGCCGCGGCCGCGGCCGCCACCTGCCGCGCCGCCTGCCGCGCGCCCCCGCGCGACCGGGGCGGCGGCTGCTGCAGGCCCGCCGACGTCGCGCCGCCGACGGCGCGCGGGGTCGCCGCGCTCAGGCGGCGCACGCCGTCCGAGAAGGGGCCCGTGGCGTTGATGACGGCGCGGGCGTAGACGTCGAAGACGTCGCGGCCGTTGGCGGCGGGGGCCGGCGCGACCGGGACCGCGGCAGCGGCGGGACGGGCGGGGGGCGGGGCGACCACGGTCCCTGCGCCGCCGCCGCTGTTGCCGCCGCTGTTGCTGCTTGCTGCCGCCGCGCGCCCCCCAAACCACGACCCGAGCCACGACCCGAGCGCGGCGGCCGCCCCAGGCGCCCCGCCGGCGGCCGCCCCTCCCGCCGCCGGATAAACCGGCGCCGCCGGCGGCCGCCGCGCGCCGGGCGGCGCCCGGTCCCGCACGCGCGCGCCGACCACCCTTCCGCCCTCGTCCTTGATTAGGCCGACGACCTCGACGTAGTTGCACGCCGCGGCGCCCGCCGCCGCCGCCGTCATGGCCAGCGCGACGTTGAGCCGCGCGTCGTCGAACTGCCCGTCGTAGTACAGGACGCTGCCTTTCAGCCGGCGCCCGTCGCCGCCCCTCCTGGCCGCCAGCGCCGGCAGCCGCCGCGACGACTCGGCGGGCCCCACGTACCTCGAGGGCGCGAGCGCCTGCGACCCGGCCAGCAGGTCGTACGCCTTGAGGCCCGACCAGTAGAAGGGCACCTCCCACCAGGCGTAGCAGGGCGTCAGGATGGGCAGCGCGCTCGTCAGGTGCGGCGCCGAACGCAGCAGCGCCGCCCGCTCGTGCAGCGCCTCGTAGACGAGCTTGAGCTGCCCCAGGTCGGCGTTGAAGACGGCCTTTTCGAGGTAGCGCACGCCGCCGTGCACGAGCTTGGTCGACTTGGACGACGTGCCCGAGGCGTAGTCCTCGCGCTCGACGAGCGCGGTGCGGAGGCCGCTGTTTGTGTGGTGGGGGTGGGGTTTTTTTTTGGTTTCCGGTTGAGCTGTCGTCGTCGGTTTGGGTGGTCGGCGTCGGCGTCGGCGTTCGTCCGTTCGCCTGTTCGCCCGTTCGCCCGTTTGCCGTCGACGTCGTCGCTCGTCTCCTCCTTCTCACCGCGTCGCCGCGTCCAACGCGCACCCGGCTCCCGTCGCCCCGCCGCCGATGATCAGCACGTCAAACGGCCTGGCGGGCGAGCTGCCTCTCAGGCGCGACACGGCCTCGGCGCGCGTGGGGACGGGGCCCAGCACGACCTTGTCCGCCTTGTCGTGGGGGCCGAGGGGGTCGAACGCGCCCGTGTAGGTGGCCAGGGCCCCTCCGGCGACCGCGAGGGCGCCGAGCGCGGGCGCCAGGCGCCCGGACGCCATCGGGTCGGAGAGAGGTTTTGCGTGTTGTTGGTCCTTGGGGCGTTTGGCGGAAATTTACGAAACAGTTTTGTTGTTTCCTCTTCGAAGAGGGTGTGGGTGAATGAGAGGGGAGGCTGGCAGGGATACGTAGAGGACCGCTACGAGCGGTCGAGTGAAGGGGAAGGAGCGGGAGAACGAAAGGCTTGCGGGAAGAGGTCCCGCAAGCCATCTCTTTCATCTCGACAATCTCTGCACCCCTTCTCTCTCCACACGCACACACACAACCGAAGCGCTACCCTCGCATCAAACAAAACACCGATTCGACCAAGCCCGGCCCTCGACACAACACTTTCTCTCCCTCTCTCTCGAAGTCACTCGCCGGGGAAACCCCCTCTCGCAAACGCCCCACACGCGCCACACACACACAAGCGGCCACGCTCTCCGTCCGAGAGATGGCGTCCTTGTCCGCCGCGTGCTCGCGCACGGCGACCACGTCCGCGCGCGTCGCCGCGCTGCGCCCGCGCCCCACGCTGCTGGCGGCGACGGCGCCGCGCCCCTCGCCGTCGGCGCCGACGACGCACTTAGGCCGCGCGCCGCGCGCCGCCGCCGCCGCCCGCTCTGTCGCCGCCCGCGCCGCCGCCGTCGAGGCGCCCGTGCTGCTCGAGGCCGACAGCGAGCAGCCCATTTCCCTGACGCCCGCGGCCATGGCCCAGCTCGAGCGCCTGCGCCGCGAGGAGGCCAAGGAGGGCCAGGCCACCTCGGGCCTGCTGCTGCGCATGGGCGTGCGCTCGGGCGGCTGCTCGGGCATGTCGTACGACATGAAGTTCGAGCAGGAGGCCAACATCGACCCCGAGGACGACACGGTTCTCGAGTTTGCGACGGGGGGCCAAGCGGCGGCGGCGAGCGGCGGCGCGAGCGGCGGCGGCGCAACGGCGGCAGCGCCGCCGCTGCGCGTCGCCGTCGACGGAAAGTCGCTGCTCTTCCTGTTTGGGATGCAGGTCGACTTTTCGGACGCGCTCGTGGGCGGGGGGTTCAAGTTCGTCAACCCGCAGGCGACGGACACGTGCGGGTGCGGCAAGAGCTTCTCCGCGTGATTCCGCGCGTCTTGGTTGTCGTGTTTCGTTTGCCACAACGCGTTGTGCCGCCGCCGCCGCGGCTGGCTCGCTCGCTCGCTCTTTGTTCCCTCTCACTCGCTCCCGCTCGCTTGCCTTTTGCTTCCGCCTTGCGCCCCTCCCCGCCCCGCCGTATTTGCGTTGTAATACAAACGCGCCGCCTCACTGATCGCTTGGATTTCTTCGCTGCGTTGTGGGTTACACTCGTACGGAAACTGGTTGCTTTGTTTCGCTTCCGAGACCAAAAAAAACGAGACAAAAAAAACGAGGCGTGCCGCCGAAATGAAATGAAATCTGAAAAAGCATGTGACAACCCAAAACCCATCAGTCAGGTCGGCAGCGCCGGCGCCGCCTGCCCCGCCGGCGCCGCCGGCAGGCCAAACTCCTGCGCCTCGGCGTCCAGCCCGCCCCCCTCGTCCGCCAGGTAGGACGGCACGCCGCCCGCGCCCAGCGCGCCGCCGCCCGCGCGCTCGCCGGCCGCGCCCTCTCCGAAGGCCATGTCGTCCTCGAGCGCGTCGAGCTCCGCCATGAGGTCCGCCTCGTCCACGCCGTCGGGCACCGCGTACGACTGACCGATGGCCTCGTTGATCTCGGTCGACAGGTCGGCCATCTCGGCCATCTCGTCCTGCAGGCGGTCGATGGCGCCGAGGTCGAGCTGCCCCTTGCTCGCGCCGAGCGCGGCGCGCCCCGCGGCGACGCCGCCGCGCAGCGCCTGCACGGTCTGCGCCGTGTCCTGGATCGACTCGACGGCGAAGCGCGCCTGCTCGACGTTGAGCTGCTGCGCGTGCAGCGTGTCGCGCTGCCCCTCGTACATGCGCTTCTGCCGCAGCACCGCCAGCGCGCGGCGCTTGACGGCCTCGTGCGCGGCGGTGCCCGGCCGCGCGCGCTTGAGCTGGTCGCGGAAGCGGGCGAGCTGCTCGTCGAGCTTTTTGATCTGCTCGTCGAGGCTGTTGAGAGATGATTTTTTGTCGTTGGGTATTGTTTGATTGGAAACGGGGAGGGGTGCTTTGTTGGGAAGGAAGGTGGGTGGCGTCGGTCGATCTGGCCACAAGACGACGACCGCGACGCCGCCGACGCCGCCGACTCGGCAGCAGCCGGCGCCGCTTTGCTGTCGGGTTTTTCACGCCGTGCACTCGCGCGCGCGCGCAGTGGCAAGAGGGCGTCTCTCGGTCTCGGCAACGTTGCTTCCCTGGCATGCACGCCGTTGTCGACAGGCATCAACGGCACGCGTTCCGACTCCGACTGGAGGAGAAAGGAGAGCTGTCGTCGTCGAGACTTTTCGCATGAACGCACCGGTCGCCGCGCGTGCCCAGCCGCTCGCCCGCCTGCTCCATCGTGGGCCCGGGCTCCTTCTTCTTCGGGGCACCGAATATGCGTTTCATTGTGGGGGGGGAAGGGGGACGGGCAGCCGAAACGACAGCAGGGGCCTTGAGTGGTGGGTGGGCGAACGTGGACGGCAGGAAGGCGAGAGTGTGTGTGCGACTCAAGCGATCGTGTGTGCGCGCGTGAACAACTACACGTCGTGAACTAGACCGCGAGAGGGCCTTCACAGTTAAGGCCGCGCCAAGCGCCCCTCGCTCGCCGGCGTCGGCGCGATCCCTTCGCCCCCCCAAATCACAGCCCGCAAATCGGACAAAAAGACGCAGAGCTGAACTTGTCCCGCACCGCGCGGGCGCAAGGGGCGCACATCACCACGTGGCCGCACGGCAGCGCCACGGAGGGGGCCTCGTCGAGGCACACGACGCAGTGGGCCTCCCCCCCGACGCGCGACTGGCCGCCGCCGCCCTTGCGGCGGCGGGGCGAGGGCGCGGAGGCTGCGGGCGCGGAGGGCGCTGCTGCCTCCAAGAACGGCGGGGGCTCGTCGGCCGGGGCCGCGGCCGCCGCCGCCGCCGCCGCCACCGGGACCGGGGCGCCGGGAGTGGACTGGACCGCGCGGCGCGACATGGCCAGGCGCAGGTGGGGCGGCAGGTTGCGCGGCACGGCGGCGCCGGCGGGGGCGGCAGCGGAATTGCCGCCGGCCGCGCGCAGGAGCGGCGGGGGCGGCGCCGGCATGAGCGCGGCCGCCTGCGCCCGCGCGAGCTGGGCCAGGCGGGCCGCGCCGTCGTCCTCGGCGCCAGCGCGGCCGCCGCCGCCGCCGACGCCGGCCGCGACCAGGCGCGGCACGGTGCTGGCGAACGGCGCGCCGGCCAGCACCGACGACCGCGGCACCGCGAAAGCGCGGTGGTGCAGGAACGTGGGGTCGGCGGCGGCGGCGGCGGCCACGGCGGCGGCGGCCGCGGCGGCCTGCTGCTCGCGCTCACGCGCCTGGACGACCTGCCCGCGCTCGTGCTCGCGCTCGAGCTCGCGGGCCCGCTCGCGCGCCCGCTCGCGCTCGCGCTCCTGCTCGCGCGCCCGCTCCTGCGCGCGCTCCTGCTCGCGCTGCCGGTCCCGCTCGCGCTTCTTCTCGCGCTCCTTCTCGCGCTCGCGCTCGCGCTGCTGCTCGCGGTGCCGCTCGGCGGCGGCCGCCTCCTGCGCGACAATCCTGGCCGCAGCCTCGGCGGCGGCCGCCGCCCTGCGCTCGGCCTCGGCGTCGGCGACCGCTTTCGCCGCCGCCTTGACCGCCGCCTTTTCGCGCTTGCTGTACGCCGCGAGCAGCTCGGCGAGGCTGACGTGGGCAGCGCTCGCCCGGGAGACGGCGGTGCTGACGTGCAAGTCGATGACGCGGACGTGCCATGCGCTCATCGGCATAGGCGCGCCGCCGGGTTGGTCCCGTGCTGCTGCGTTTGACTTTGCTTTTTCGTTGACGGCCATCCCCTTCGCCACCGCCGCCGCCGCCGGGGCCTGCAGCGGCAGGCGGGCCTCGTCCAGCGCCGAGACGCCGTCGGCGTCGCAGACGTCGGGGTCGGCGCCGGCCTCGATCAGGCTGACGACGGCGACGAGCGCGTCGGGCGCGTTTAGATTCCCCCCCACTCCTGCAGGAGTCGCCGCCAGCACGCGCTCGCGCGTCTGGCACGCGAGCGAGGCGCGCGCCGCGCACACGGCCGCGTGCAGCAGCGACCGGCGGCGGGGCTCCGCCAGGCGGCGACCCTTGTGCGCGCACGACTGGCCGTCCGGGCGCGAGAGCATCTCCATGAGCGCGCCGACGCGGATGATGTCGTCTTCCCGGTGCCCGTCGGACGGCGGGCCGCCGCCGCCGCCGTCGCCGAGGGGGACGACGGTGTCGGCCCAAGCCGCGGCGGCCGCCAGCGCGACCGGGTCGTCGGGCGCCAGCGGGTCGGTCCCGTTCTTGCCGCCGCCCGCGCAGATGCGCGCGCCCAGGCGCGACAGGTGCGCGCAGAACGCCCAGTCGCCGCACAGCGCCGCGCCCTGCAGCAGCGTGCGCCCGCGCCCGTCCCGCACGTCCACGCTCATCTTGCCCTTGATCTGGGATGGGCCGTCCATGACCAGCAGGCGGCAGCACTGGTAGTGCCGGCACCGCAGCGCGGCGTCGAGCGGCGTGCCGACGGCCGCGCTCGCGCGGCCGTCCATGCCGGGCGCGGCACAGCGATAGTTGCCGCGCATGGGATAGTTGCCGCGCTCGTCGGCCGCGAGCGCCGTGAACATGGCCTCGAGCTCCGCGCGGAAGTGGTCCGGGTCGTATGCCGGGACGGCGGCGGCCGCGGCGGCGGCGGCGGCGAGGGCGGACGAAGCGCCGGCGCCGGCGCTGCCTCCGCCGGCCTTTTTCCTCTTGCCGCCGCCGCCGCCGCCGCCGCGAGAGGCGGGCGCTGCCGGGGCGCCGCCGCCGCCGCCCGAAGACGAGGGCGCCGCCGCCGCCGCCGCCGCCGGGCCGGCCTGACGCACGGCCGCCGCCACCTCGACCATCAAGTGCCACGGCGTGCGCCCGGGCCCGTCGACGTCGCCGTCGCCGCGCGTGCGCAGGTCGAGCTCGACGACCCTGAACCGCCGCCACAGCGCGACGACGTCGGGCCGCCAGCGCGCGACGGCCTCGTGCAAAGGGGCGCGCCCGAGCCGGTTGAGACAGCCGGTGGCCGCGCCAAGGCGCATCAGCACGTAGGCTACGGGCGCGTTGCCCGCGCGCGCGGCCACGTGCAGTAAAGTGTCGCCGGCTTGCACGCCGGGCCCCCCGAGGGGCGCGTAGGTCGACCCGTCGGGGCCGCGCCCCATAAACTCGCTCAGTTGCCCCTCGACGGTCGACGACACCAGCACATCTGTCCAGAGCCCGAGCCTGGCGTGTTGGGCGGTGGTGATGCGCGCGGAGCACAGGGCGACGGCGATGCTGGCGCACGCGAGGACGAGGCCGCGCACGGGGGTGATGGACGCGTCGGCCACATCGGCGGCGCTCGGGGCGGGGAGGCCGGCGCGGCCGGCGCCGACGAGGCGCGAGCCGGCGGCCGCCTGCAGCAGCACGTCCACGTTCGGGGGGTCCCGGTCGCCGTACGTGTGCGCGATCCAGTCGCGGTCGGAGGCGCTCAGCTGGTCAAGGGTCGACGTGTCGAGGCCGAGGTGCGCGTGCAGCCGCTCGGCGAGCCAAGCGATCCGGCCCGCGGCGGGCAGCTCGGCGGCGGCGGCGGCGCGCTTTGCGGGCGCCTGCTTCTTCATGCCCGCCGCCGCCGCGGCCCGATCTGGGCGGCCGACGAGCACGGCTGCGCGCGCGGCGAAGACTTCGTCGACCACGCCGACGTAAGAAAAGATTTCCTGCTTGGGCACCCCGACCAGCGAACCGTCCCCGTCCTCACACTCGTCGCCCGGCTCGCTCGACTCGGCGCTGCCGCTGCTCTCAGCGAGAGCCGGCGGGCCTTCGTCCGCGGCGGCGGCAGCGCTGCTGGTGCCCGCGGCCGCGGCGGCGGCGGCAGCAGGGGCGGCGTCCGCGGCCGGCGCAGGCCACTTGGCGACGGCGGCGGCGGCGGCGGAGGCGGCGGCGGCGGGCGCCGGCGTTGCGCCCGCAGCGGCCTCGCCCCCCCCTGCTCCCGCTCCCGCGCCCGCGCCCGCGCCCGCGCCCGCCGCCGGCAGCGGCGCCTCGAGGGACTCTCGCGCGGCCTCGAACGAGCGGATGTCCGGCCGCCGGTCGAGCGCGGCCGCGAGCGGCGGCGTCAGCGTCGAGCGGTAGAACCCATACTGCATGAGGGCGACCGCCTCTTGGTGAGCGGAGGCCGCCTCGCTGGCCGAGCCGGGCGGCGGCGGCGGCGCACCCACCAGATGCAGCAGCGCCGCGACCGTGGCGCCGTGCGCGCGGATGGGCGTGCCTTGGTCCATCTTGTTGGCGGCGGCCAGCTGCTCGCGCCAAGACGCGTCGCCCCAGAACGAGCGCCCCATGGCGGCGGGGCTCGAGGCGGAGGCGGAGGAGACCAAGGGGGGGGCGGTCGCGCGCCCGGACGCGGTCGGGGCGGCCGTTGGTCCCTGCTGCTGCTGCATGAGGCCCTGCGCCTGCTCGAGCATCCGCGCGAGCGACGCGTTGATGGCGGCGGCGGCGGCGGCGTGCGTGAGTTGGGCCCGGGGGTGGCCGCCGCCGCCGTCGTCGCTCTCGCCGCCGCTGCCGTCCGAGCTCGACGCCGACACGAGGCCCGGCGCGAGCGCGTCGGCGTCCCTCTCCTCGCGGCGCGGCATTTCGCGCCTCGGGAAGGCGGTGAGGCGTGTCTCTCTCTGCGCGTGCGTCGCCGAGGCGCGCGCGCCTCGCGCGATCGATTGGCAGGCGCAAGGGGGGGGCGCGACGGAGCGAGGTTTTTGGCTCTCCAGCGCGCGCTTAAGAGCAAACGGGAAGAAAGGAGGGAGGCGCGACTGGCTAGTACTGCGTCGACCCTGATCCCCGGGCTGACAGCGATCGGGTGGCAATCGAGGTTGTCGTTCAAGTGTGGGCGCCACCCTCTTTGCTGCCGAGTCGATCCAATGAAGAAGACGTCGAACCGATTCGCCCGCCGCCGCCGCCGACGACGGCGCGCGCGCGAGGGCGGCGCGACGCATCCCTCACTTTTTCTCCCTCCGTCGCCTGCACGTCGTTTCGATATAGTCCGAACGTCAGCCATAATGACGCCATCATCATCACCACTAATAAGATCACCAGGCGTGGCCTCGCTCCCCCCTCGTCCTCGTTGAGGGGCTGGGCGCGCGCCCGTGTTTCGGGACACAGAGCTCTCGCTTCCGCGGCGATGCAGGGGAGCGGCGGCCGCGACGCCGGGGACCTGACCTCTTGGGTGCGTGGCCTGATCGCCCGGAATGGGGGGAGCCGCGAGAACGGGAGACGGGGCCCCCACGCGCGAACCGAGCGCGGAGCGCGCCAGCGTCGCGTCGCCGCTCCCCGTCCCGTCGACGACCCCCGCAAGACGCACTCACCCACCCCTCACCCCCACCCCCTCCCTCGGCAAACGCCCCCCCGCCCCAACTCAAACGCACCGAGACCGAACAGCGCCCGGCCGCCCGGCTGCGGCACCTGCAAGCCGTCGGCGTGCGCGGGTTTTGCGGCGCCGACGTCGCGGCCGCGCCGGCAGCGGGGGCGCCCCCGTCGCCCCCGTCGCCCCTGTCGCCTCTGCCGCCGCCGCCAGCGTCCCCGTCGCCCCGTCGGCGGCTGGTGCTCGAGCTCGCGGTGCTGCCCCGCGGCGGCGGCGACGGCCCGGCCGTCCCCGTCTACCGCAGCGCGCCCCTCGACGCCGACTTTGACCTGGTTTGGGACGCGATCCGCCCGGGGGACCTGCTCGGCGGCGGCGCCGCCGTCGCGGACGAGCCGCTCGCCGGCCGGAGGCTGCGCCTGCGCGTCGTCTTGGCGGGGGCGGCCGCGCCGCCGGCCCCCTCCCCCTTTCCCCCCTTCTGTGCCCCGGAGGAGGCCGTCTTGCTGGAGCGCGTCGTGGACATGGACGACGCGCGGGCGCTCGGCCCGCCCAGTCCCGAGGCCGCGGCCCTGCTGACGGCGGCGGTCGTGCTGCGGCGGCAGGCAGCGCGCGCAGAGGCGGCGGCCTCGGCAGCGGCGGCCTCGGAGGCCGCTGCGGCAGGAGGAGGAGGGGGAGTTGGGGGAGGAGGAGGAGGACGAGCAGTATCAGCCGAGGGCGCATGGGACGCGGCGGCGTCGGCGGCGGCGGCGGCTTCCGCATCGGCAACAGAGGCTGGCGGCGTAGGAGGGGGGGCGGCAGGCGGCGCCGCTGCCGCCGCCTCGCTCCACGGCGGCCGCGGGAACTGCGGCGGAGGCGGCGCCGGGGGCGGCAATCTGGTCGTGCTCGCACTCCAGCACGGCTTTTTCGCGTTGCGACCGCAGGACGACGAGCCGCAGACGGCGGCGGGTGAAGGCGGACGAGCAGGCGGCGACGCAGCAGCGGCCGCAACGGAGGGGCCGCCGCCGCTGCCGCCAACGACAACGACAACAACAACGACAACAACAACGGCAATAACCACAGAGGCGGTCGCGCCCACGCTGCCGCCGCCGCCGCCAGACCGCGACGACGACCCGCAGCACCGGCGGTACGAGGCGCGCGAGTACCGCGTGCACCTGCGCCGCCTGGTCGCCCTCTGCGAGCGGCGCGAGCGGTCGCGCCTGGCGGCGGCGGGCGCCAGGGGCGCGCTCGAGGCGGCTCTGTCCGCCGCCGACGGGGGCGGCGGCAGTGGCGGTGGCGGCGGCGGCTCGCCAGGGCCGCAGCCGTCGACGCGGCCCGCGCGCCTGGCCCTGGCGTCGGAGCGCGCCGAGGCGGCCGAGGCCGCCGAGCGCGCCGCCGCGGCCGCGCTGTGCGCGCTCTCGGCGAGGCTGGCCGCCCGCCGCGCCCAGCTGGCGGCCGCCGCCGCCGCCGTCGACCTGACGTGCGGCCCGGCCGTGCGCGCCGCGCGCGAGCGCCTGGCCGAGGCCGACGCGCGCCTGCGCGGGCCCGAGGGCGAGGGCCTGTGGCGGGAGACGCACGCCGCGCTCGTCTCCTGCCGCGGCCGCCTCGTGTCGGGCCTCGGGGAGGCGTTTGCGCTGGGCGGCGGCGGCGGCGGCGGCGGCGGCGGCGGCGGCGGCGGCGGGGTCGGGCTCGCAGCAGCAGCGTCGGGCGTCGGGGCAGGGGCCGCCCTAGCCGCAACTCTCGCCATCGGTCAGTCGGTGGTCGATCATCAGGGCTGCGCGGGCGCCTCGGCGTCGCTGCGCGTCTCGGTCGGCGGCGGTGGCAAGGGGTCCTCTGCCGCCGAGCCGCATGGTCAGCAGCCGCCTGCCCCGCCGCCGCCGCCGCCGCCGCCGCTGCCGCCGCCGCTGCAGCCGCCGCTCCTTGACCTGGAGCAGCGGGCGGCCGCGCTCGAGGACGCGCTCGATGCCACCTGGGAGGGCGGCGCCCTGCCCGCCCTGCCGGACGGCGTGCCGCTGTCGGCGGGAGGCGCGTTCCTTGCCGCAGACCCCCCCACTGGGGCAAAGGCGCCGTCGCCGGGAGCCTACTCTCTTCTCTTTGGGGCGGCGGCCCAGGCGGCGCCGCCCTCTTGCTCCCCGCGCGCCGACGCCGCCTCTGCCTCCGCCTCGGCCTCTGCCGCCGGCGCCCCCCCGCCTCCGATCGCCGCGCCCGCGCGCCTCCTCATCGGCGGCGTCCCTCTCGACGCCGATACCGTCCTGCGCGTGCTGTCCAACACCGGCACGTGGGGCGCCGTCGTCAGCGCGGTCGTCGGCGCGGTCTCCGCCGGCGGGGCCGGCAGCGGCGGCGGCGCCTCCGCCGCCGCCTCGGCCTCGGCCGGCGAAGCGGCGGGTCCCGCCGCGCACAACGACGACGAGCGCGTGGCCGCCGCCCTGGGCTACGTCGCGCAACTCGTGGCGCTCGCGGCCGAGTACCTCGACGTGCCGCTGCGCTACCCGCTCAAGCCGCGCCTGAGCCGCAGCGCCGTGTGCGTCGACGTCCCCTCGGCGGCGGCGGAGGTGGCGGCGGCGGCGGCGGCGGCGGCGGGCGGTCTGGCGGCGGCGGCGGCGGCGGCGGCGGCGGGCGCGTCCGCGGCAGGTTGGGCGGTGGCGCCGGCGGGGGCCTCTCCTTTGCAGTCTCAGGCGGGCGGCGCGTCGCCGCTGACCGGACGGCACGGACAGGGCCTGGACGCGGGGTATGCCCCGCTGCGGACGGGCAGCAGCCCTCCTCTGCGGGATGGCGGCGGCAGAGGAGGAGGAGGAGGCGCAGCGGCAGCGGCAGCGGCGGCGGCGGCAGCAGCAGGCGCAGTGCTCCCGCCGCCCCTCCTGCCCGCGGGCGCGTTCGCTCCTGTGGACATGGGACCCTGGCTGTTTCACGCGGGTGCGGCCGGCGCGACCTCGCACGCGGCCGCGGCCGAGGGGGGAGGACCAGGAGGAGGAGGCGGGATGGGGGCGGGCGATGCGCCGGCGCCGCCAGGCCAGGGGGCGGGCGCCGCCGCCGCGCCCCACCTGATGTGGCCGCCGCACCGCCTGCCGCTGCGCGTCTGGGCCGAGCTGCCGCTGTTTCTGGACGCTCCCTCGGAGCGTCCGCGCTTCGCACGCGCCGTCGCGCTGCTCGCGCGTGACGTGGAGCAGCTGCTGGACGCGCACGGCTTGCCCCGGCACGACCTCGCCGCCCGCGCGGCGGCGGCGGCGGCGGCCGCAGGCGCGGCGGCGGCCGCGGCCGCAGCAGGGGCGGGGGCGGGCGCGCCGAGCGCGCAGCCGACCCCCGCCTCCCAGGCCGCCGCGCACGCCGCCTACGCCGCGGCCGCCGGCGTCGCGGGCATCGCCGCCGCCGCGCGCGCCCCGCCGGCCACGCTGGCGGCCGCCGCCGAGGCCGCGTCGCTGCTGCCGAATTTGCGGACGCTCGTCGGCGCGGCGCGCTCCGGCGCGGCGGCGGCGGCGGCGCTGCTGCGTTCAGCGGCAGAGGCCGTGGCGGAGGCCGAGCGGGCGGCGGCGCCGCTGGGAGCTGGCCCGCCGCTCGTTAGCGGCCAGAGTCGGGATGAGGATCAGGATCAGGAGAGGTTGCAGCAGCAGCAGCCGCAGCAGCAGCAGCGCCAGCAGCGGGAGAACGAGGCGGCGGCGCTGTCGACTGCAGACGGGGGCCAGGGAAACGGCGGCGGTGGGGGCGGGGGCGGCGGCGGCAGCGGCAGCGGTGGCGGCAAGAGCGAGAAAAGCAGCAGCAGCGACGGCGGCGCGCACCACCACGACTGGGCCCCCATCCTTGCCGAGGAGCGCGAGCTGGCCGAGCGCGAGCACGCGCTGGCCGAGCAGTCGCTCGCGGCCTGCGCCTCGCCGCAGGAGCTGCTGGCGCGCGCATGGGAGAATGGCGGCTGCGGCGCGGGCGCGCGCTCGCCGCTGGCCGCGCGGCAGCTGCTGCGGCCGTCGCCGGCAGTGCCCTCGCCGCCGCTGCGGCTGCGGGCCCCGCCGCCGCCCCGCCACCGCCGCACGGCCTCGGAGCCGGCGCCGCCGCGCGACGTGGCGGCGCCCGTGCGGCGCGAGGGCGCGACGACGCCCTTGTCCTGCGCGGCCGCCGCGCCTGGCGGTGACGACGGCGGCAGCGACGCCACGCCGCCCGCCTTGGTTTGGGCAGACGTCGCGGGGGAGGACGAGGCGGACACGTGAAGAAGATGAAGGAAGATTTCTGTAAATGCCACGAAATCTTTAAAAAGGCGTGCGCATTCACTTGACCCCTTCTGCGACGGCCATCCGGGCGAGCTCGCCCACGATCTCCCTCACCTGCGCGTTGCTCCGCTCGGCGGCCGCGGCCGAGGGCGCCGCCGCCCCGCCCCCGCCCCCGCGCCCCCTCACACGCTGCAGCCCGCGCACGGCGCCGTCCACACGCGCCAGCCACGCCGCCGCGCGCGCCGACAGCTCGCGCCGCCGCTCGGCCGTGGCATCCGACTCGCCGGGGCTGGCGGCCGCGAGCGCGCACGCCTCGCGCGCCAGGGAGCAGAGCTCAACCGCGTGGTGCGCGAGCGACTCAGCCGCGACGGCCTCGCGGCGCGCCATGGCCTCGTCTGCTCCGTTCGCTGCCGGCGACGCTGCAGGTGTCGTTGCTGCTGCAGATTCTGCGATGCTTCCGCCTTCTAGCTCGCCGCCCGGCGGCGACAGCAGCACGTCCGCCGCGAGCCCCACAACCTCCAGCTCGAAGGGCGCAGAGCGCACAGCGTCCCAAACGCGGTCGACGCAGCCGAGCGCCTCGCCCACCTCGTCCAGCGCCGCCGCCATGCGCCCGCCGCCGCCCCCCCCGCCCCCGGCAGGCCCCGGCCCCAGCCCCGCGAGCAGCCGCTCCGCCTCGCCCGCGTGGCACTCTGCCTGCGCCAGCCGCAGCCGCCACACGGCCGCGTGCCTCGGTCCCAGCAGGCGGGCGACGCCCTCAACGCGCGCCGCCAGCTGGCGCACGTCCGAACACATCGGCCCGGAGTCATCGAGCGACGCGTCCACGCGGCGCGCCAGCGCGCTCATGTCGCGCTCGATGGTCGCGTGCGTGCGGTAGAAGCGGCCGAGCACGGCGTTCGTGTCGTCGGGGAAGGCGGCGGCGCAGTGGTCGCAGCGCCACTGGCTGCCCGAGAGGTAGACGTAGCCGAGCGTCTTCTTCTCGTCGCCGCCGCCGCCGCCACCGCCGTCCGTCTCTGCCGTCGCGACGCGCGCGGCCTCGGGCGTCAGCAGGCGGTCCGCGCCGCGAAAGGCCGCCGAGCATTCGGGGCACGGCAGCCCGCGCGCGGCGTCGACGGCGCCCGAGCCGCACGAGGCGCAGCAGCAGCCGGCGCCGGCGCCCTGCGCGAGCCCCTCCTCCTCGAGGCGGCGCCGGCGCTCGGGCGCCGTCGCCAGGAGCGCGGCGCGGCCCGTGCCGAGGTAGCAGCTCGTCAGAGCCTCGCCCGCCTCTATTGGGCGCAGCGCGACGTGCCCTGCCCCGCCCGCGCCCCCGCCCCCGCCACCGACGCCGCCCCCGCCCCCGACGCCGCCCCCGACGCCGCCCCCGCCCCCGCCCCCGCTCCCGCCCTCGCCGGGCGCCACGTACATGGTGTTGGCCCCCCGGCACACGTGCGCGAGCGCCGCCGGGCCGGCGCCCAGCGCCGAGCCGGCAGCCCCCGGGGTGGGGCGCGCCCCCAGGGACCAGAGCACCCAGGCGCGGCCCGCGCGGCGCTCGCCCACCTCGCCGCGCCACAGCGCCCGCCAGCGCGCCTCGAGCTCCCCCCCCTCGGGGGCGTCGGCGGGGGGCCAGCCCGCGACGGTCCCGGCGGGCAGCACGGGCGGCGGGTTTTCGCTCAGCTTGGCGGCAAAGGCGCGCGCCTGCTCTGCGAGCGGGTGGGGTTTTGTTGCGGTTGATGGGCCGCCGCTGCCGCCGTTGTCGTCTCCGCCGTCTCCGCTGCCGTCGCTTCCGCCGCCTCCTTGGCCCAACGGCGGGCACGGCAGCGCGGCGAGGCGCTCCGCCGCTTGCGGCTCTGCGCACAAGAACGCAGCCAGCTTGAGCACGACCGAGGCCGGGATGTGCGTCTTCTGAAAGTAGGGCTCGAGCAGCTTGGACGCCGGGTGCGACGGCCGGAGCGCCGGCGCGACCAAAATCGGTCTGTCATCTGGCAATACGACGGCGCCGGCGCGGAACGCTCGATCGGCGACCAGCCCGCCGCCGCCGTCGCCATCGGCGCGCAGGCCCAGGGAGGCGAGGCTCGGGGGCGGCTCCAATGGAGGCGCGGCACCTGCTGCCGCTCGCGCCGATGCCATCCCTGTCACGCGCAGCGGCGGACGGGTGGCGGCCGCGGAGATGCCCGCGAGCGGATCGGCGGACATGGTGGTGTCGGAGCGGCGCAGTTTTCACGAAGGGGAGGTGTTGGTCTCGGCTCTCAATTGAGAGTCTCAACAAGGAGTGCTACCACACTGTATCGACGGATCAAGCAAACACCTCGAAGATGCGCACGGCCGCGTCCTCGCCGCACGTGGCCAGCAAGAAGGGGCGCCGCCGCGAGCGCGAGCGCGAGAGCGATCGCGCGCCGTCGCCGTCGCCGTCGCCGCCGTCGCCGTCGGCCGCCGAGCGACCGCCGCGCGAGGGCGCCCACGCGAGCCGCCGGACCGCGCCCGCGTGCCGCTGTCCCGGCCCCGCGCTCCACAGCAGGCGGTGCTGCTCCGGCTGCTGGTGGTGCTCCCCGACAATGGCCTGCCAGACCTGCACGCCGCCGTCCTCCAGCCCGACCGCCAGGATAGCGGTGGTGGCGGCGGCGGCGGCGGGCCCGTTGGCTGCCGCCCCCGCCCCCTGCTGGGCCCCCTCGCAGCGGCGACGCCGTTGCTGCTGCTGCTGCTGCAGCACCTCGAGCGCGACCGCGCGCGGGGCCGCGGCGACGGCCATGACCGCCGCGGGGAACGCCGGCAGCTGCCCCGCGCGCCGCACCTCGGAACGCGACACCACCTCCCAAAGGCGCACGAGGCCGTCGCGCGCGCCCGTCGCCAGAAATCGCGCGGCGCCCTCGGCCGCGGCCGAGGAGGGTGGCACCCACGCCACCCCCCAGATGACGCGCGCGTGCGCGGCGGGGACGCGCGCCACGAGCCCAAACGACCACGGCGAGGCCGCTCCCTGCGCCTCGGGTGGAGGCCGCGTCGAATCCGCCGCCGCCGCCGCCGCGGGGGCGGGCGCGGCGGCAGCGACGCGCCAGACCGCCAGCGACCGGTCGCGCGACACGCTCGCGAGAAGCGCGCCGTCGGGCGAGAACGCCAGCTGCGTCGCCGTGAGCGTGTGCCCGCCCTCCAGGCGCGCCACGGCCCGCCACGCCCCCACCTCCCACACCAGGAGGTCGGCCTCGCGCGGCGCCGAGGCCTGCGCGCGGCACGCCGAGGCCAGCAGGCGGCCGCAGGGCGAGGCGGCGCAGCAAAACGCGTCGTTGGCGTGGCCGTGCAGCTTTGCCGCCTCGGGCCACAGCGTGCTCTGCGCGAGGTGCTCCTCGAGCGGCGCGGCCGAGACGGCGGCGGGCGCGGCGTGGGGGGCCTGGTCGGGCCCCTCGGCCGAGCTGAAGAGCTCGCCGGGGCCGGGGCCGCCGCGCCCGCCGCCGCCAGTTCCGCCGCCGCCCTCGCCCGGCCCCTCCTCCCGCAGCAGGTCCTCTGCAAAGATGGCCTTGTTGCTCAGGCCGAGGGCCTGGGCCGCGGCGCCCACGGGCCTGCCGCGCCGGCCGCCGCGCGCGCGCAGCTGCTGCTCGGGCGTCAGGGGACGGGGGGGAGTTGAGGTTGGCGCCTCGGCGGCGGCGGGACCGGCGGCGGCGGCGGCCGGCCCGGCGCCGTTGTCCTCCGCTCCGTCGTCGTCGTCGTCGTCGTCGTCGTCGTCGTCGCCGCCGTCGTCGTCAGGCGGCCACGTCAGCGCGAGCGTGTCCAAAAAGGCCTGGGGCGCCTCGAACACGCGCAGCACCTTTTCCTCGCTGCAGCACGCGTACATCAGGGCGGGCGCGTCCCCGTCGCCGCCTCCTTTCGCGCCTCCTGCCCCTGCTGCCTCGGCGGCCTGCGCCTCGAGCGGCGGCGGCGGCGGCGGCGGCGGCGGGCTCGGGATCGGCGCCAGCGCGCTAAAGTCGTGCCCGTGCACCTGCGTGCGCGCGAGCTCGCACCACCGGCGGCCGGGGCGTGAGGCGCCGGCGCCGGCGTCCGCCACCTCGGCGAACAGCCGGGCGGTCTGGTCGACCGACGCGGTCTGCAGCAGCAGGCGCGGGCGGCGGCGGCGGCCCCGGGACCGGCCGTCGCCGCCGCCGCCGGGCGAGGACGACGACCCTAGCGCCGGCGCCGGCGCCGGAGGGGCGGGCACCGTCAACCACGCCAGGTCGACCACGGCGGCCGCGTGCCCGCCGCCCGCCGCGGCCGGGCGCCAGTCGCCGATGCCGCCCGAAGTCACCGCGCCCGATTGTCCTTCTGTCTCCCTGTCCCGGTCCCGCCAGAGGTGCATGGCGCCCGAGTGGCCGTGCGCGACGAGCGCGCGCCCGCCCGGCGCCCACCGCGCGCCAAAGTAGCCAAAGCACGTGGCGCCGGCGTCGCCGAGGGCGACCTCGCCGAGCCAGACGCGGCTGCGGGGTTCGCGGCGCCAGAGGGCGACGGTGCGGTCGTGGGAGGCGGAGAGCAGGGCGAGGGAGGCGCGGGGCTGCGGGGCCGGGGGGAGGTGGAGGGCGCGGCCTCGCGGTGACGGCGACGACGGCGACGACGGCGACGGCGACGGCGCAGGCAGCAGCGCGGGCGGGCGCCACTGCACGGCGTGCACCCAGTCCTCGTGCCCGGAGAGCAGCGCCTCGAGGGAGGCCGTCCACTCAAAGGCGGGAGAGCCGGGGACGGCGGGGGGCACGCGCACGGCAGAGCGCGGCGCGTACCTCAGCAGCGCGGCGTCGAGGAGGGCGTCTCTGTCGTCGCCCTCGCCGTCGCCGTCGCCGTCCGGCGCCGCTGCCGCTGCCGCTGCCGCTGCCGCTGCCGCTGCCGCTGCCCCTCTCGCCGCCGCCGCCACGCCGTCGGCCAAATCCGAAGCCGGCGGATCGAGGCGCCACACGCGCACGCGCGTGTCCTGCGAGGCGCTCGCCAGGAGCAACGCGCGCCGCCGGCGCCCTTTTGGCCGCCGGTCCTGCCGCCCATCTTCCTGCTGCTGCTGCCGCCGCTCCTCCTCGTCTTGCCTGCCCCCCGCCGCCGCCGCCGCCGGATCGTCGTCGTCCGTGTGCACGAACGCCAGGCCGCGCACCCAGTTTTCGTGGCCCACGAGAGTGGCTGCGGGCGCAAAGACAGCATCGCTGCCGCCCACCGCCGCCGCCGCCGTGAACGCCGGGCGCACGAACAGACGCACGGCGCCGTCCGTGCCGCCCGACGCCAGCAGCAGCGCCGGCGTCGCGCGCTCGCCGCCGCCGCCGCCGTCGGCGTCGCTGCTGCCGTCATCTGCGTCGTCAGAAGACCCAGGCAACGGCGTCAGGGCCAGGGCGTGCTGGATGCATCCCTCAATGCGCAGGCGCTGCAGGAGCCGCACGCGCGGCGGCCTTTCCTCGGCGCTTGCTGGACCCCCGGTCGCCGCCGACGCCGCCGCCGCTGCTTCCGGTGCCGCCGCCTCTTGTGCGTCGGCCGCCAGCCCCACGACGTCGCACTCCCACAGCAAGATGTGGGGCGCCGCCGACGCCACGGCCACCAGGACGCGCCCCCCCCGCGCGTCCAGCGCCTGCGCCGCCAGGCACGACGCGGCGCCCACGCTCGCGGGCGGCGCGCGCGTCGACGGCGCGGCGGCCGCCGCCGCGGACGAGGTGGCGGCGGCGCCTCCGGACGCGGACGCGGCGCGCAGCCAGGCGTCCTGCGCGCCCCGGTCGACGAGGGCGCGCCCGTCGGGCAGAAGCACGGCCAGGCAGCGGCCGGCGTTGTTGGCGGATCCGTGCGTGCGCCGCCGCCCCCCCCACTGCCAGAGGCGCACCGAGCCGTCGCCCGCGCCCGACGCCAGGAATCGCGAGGCGGCCCCGGGGGCGGCGTCGTCGTCGGCGGCGGCGGCGTTCGGCGATGACGGCGATGGTGCTGCGCAGGGCAGCCAGAGGACGCAGCGCACGTCCGAGGTGTGGCCCGTGAGCGTGCCGACGACCTCGCAGGACTGTCAAGGGGTGGGAGGGAGGGGGCGGTGGGGTGGTTAGTCACAGATGCTCGGGAGGGGGGATGGGGGGAGAAGGCCTCTCTACGCGCCTCGACGCCTGGCGCGAAGCTCGCGGCCGGTATTCAAAAGCAGGCGGACCCTCTCCCCGTCACAGGTCCCCACCTCGGCATCAAACAGGCACACGGCGGAGGCGCCGCCGTAGGCGATCAGGCTCGGAGGAGCAAGCGATTGCTCCGCATCCGCCGCGCGCCCGACGAGGTCCCAGTCGAGCGCGCCGGCAGCGCGGTTCACGCCGACGCTGGTGAAGGCAACGCGCGCGTCCATCGCCCGGATTGGTTGGTTTGGAAGGGGGAGGGGACGATAAGTAGGCGCGGCGGTGTTTGGTGGCGGCGTCGCCGACGAACGCGCCAAGTTGCCGTTGATCGAGCCTCGGCGCGAGGACGGCGCGCGGAAACAAAGGGCTCTCATCCTTCTCTCTGGCTCTCTCTGTATCATTCGCGTATTCAGACCCCACACCATACGCGTTTTCTTTGCAGCCTCACCATCCTCCACGACGACGCGTGATTGAGGAGACACGCGCGTTTCAACAGCTGGAACTGCCGTTTCAAATTTATCTCCCTGCACGCGAAAGCGAACAGATCGCAGCCATCCTCCAATCCCAGCCGCTGATGCTGATCCTCGGCCCCTGACGACACCATGACGTCGGCGGGTTCGCGCCACCCTCAGCACCCCCACCATACCGGCGGCCCCTCCCCCCCTCCGCCCGGCGCCCTCCTCCGCCTGCTCCGCCGCCACGGCTTTGGCGCGGACGGCGAGGCGTGCCCCCTGCCGCCCAGCTCGGCCGCCTGGCTGGACACCCACCCGGTCTTCCAGTGGCTCGCCGTCAACCTGAGCGACGCCAACTTCGTCTCCGCGGCCGACGCCGCGCTGTGTGAGGCGCTGCTGGACGCCCCGGCCGACGGCACCGCCGCCGACGCCGCGCTCCGGCGCGCGCTGGAGCAGCAGCAGGAGGGCGAGACGGAGGATGAGACGCCGGAGGACTCGCCGTCGCCCGCGCCTCCGCCGCCGCCGCCGCAGGAGGCGCTGCTGCGCGCCATGGGCCTGTCTCCCGCCGGGTCCTCGGCCAGCAGCGGCGCCGGCGGCGGCCGTGACGACGACGACGACGACGACGGCGGCGACGGCGAGGGCGGCGGGCGGCGGCGGAGCAAGTCCGCCGGCGCGGCCGCGCAGGCCTCGCGAAAAGCGCAGGCCTCCCGCCCGACCGCGTGGCTCTGCGGCGCCGACGACGCGCCGGCCGTGCTCGAGGCGCGCGTTGCCGCGCGCGAGCGTGCCGTGGCCGCGCTCGAGGGTCAGCTGGCGTCGCTGCGCGCCTGCGCGGCAAAGCTTGGCGCGTTTGCGGCGGCCGCCGCGGCAGAGGCGGCGGCGGACGAGGAGAAGGACGACGGGGGCGGCGGCAGCGACGACGACGGAGGCGTGGACACGCAGGGGGAGGAGGGCGGCGGCCGCGGCACTGTCTCGCTGCTCCAGGCGCGCCGCCGCGCCGTCGCCGACGCGCGGCGCGAGCTCGAGGGCGCCGCCACGCGCGCCGACGACGAGCTCGAGCGCCTGCGCGCCGCCGCGCGCGCCGTCGAGGCCCTGTGCCAGGGGCCGGCGGCGCCCGCGCGGTGGCTCGTGAGCGCGGCGGACGCGGGGGGCCGAGGAAGCAACAACAACAACGACAACAACAACAACAACAAAAGCAACAGCCACAGCGGCGTCACGGCGATGGGCGCCTACGCGCGCGAGGAGGCGCACATGCGCCGGCGCTTCGAGCGGGGCATCGCGCTGCTCTCCGGCCCGACGGCCAGCGTGCGCCGCCTCGGCGCGGGCGGGCGCGATGACTCGGACGAGGACGCCGACGTGGCCGCCGCCGCCGCTGCCGGCCACAGGACGCCAGCCGCCGCCGCCGCCGCGCGCCGCGTGCTCACGGCGCGGCGGCTGCTGTCGGACGGCGCGCGGCACCGCGACCAGGAGCGGCGCAACGCCAGGCTGCGGGACGAGCTGGCGCGGCAGCGCGTGGCGTTCCGGTCCGCCATCGCGCGGCAAGTGGCCGCGCGCGAGGGGCTGGCGCGCGCCGAGGCGCAGGCCGACGCGGCGGAGGCGCTGGCCGAGCACCTCGCCTCGGCGGACGGCGGCGGCGGAGGCGGCGGAGGCGGCGGGGGAGGGTTTGGCGGCAACGGCGACGGCATCGGCGACGGCGCTGACGCCGCTTCCGTCGCGCTGCTGAGCGCGGCGGCCCAAGCCATGGTCCCCGCGCTCGAGGCCGGCAAAGCCGCCCGCCTCGAGGCGCAGGTCGCCGGCCTGGAGCTCGAGCGCGCGCGCATGCTGTCGGACGACGACGCGGCGTCGGCGGCGGCCGCGCTGGCGGCGGCGGCGACCGCGGCGGCAGCCGAGCGGCAGCGCGGCGGCGGCGGTGACGGCGGCGGCGGCGGCAGCGTCAGCCCCCCGAGCCCCGCCGCCGACCCGTACGCGGCGGCCTCCCTCCGCTCGCTGCCCCTCCCGGCCCTGGGGGAGGCCGTCGCGCGCCTCAACGACACGCACGTGCTCGCGGGCGAGTACCGCGGCCAGCTCGCGAGGATGGAGGCGGCCGCCGCGCGGCGAGGGACGCTCGTGTCTGCGCTGCTGGCGCACGGCAGCCGGCACCTGGTGCTGCGGTCGGCGCAGGACGCCGAGGTGCGCAGGCTGGCGAGGGTGGGGGCGCTGCTGGGCGAGGGCGCGGCGCTGGCGCGCGGCGCGGGGGAGCGCGCGCGCGAGCGGGCGGGCAGGTACGCGGCGCCGGCGACGGGGGCGGGCGGGGGCTCGCTGGCCGCTGGGGGCGGCGGCGGTGGCGGCGAAAACGGCGGCGGCGGCGGCAACGACGACGCGTTTGCCACGCACGCGGCCCTGTTCTGGGACCCCTCGGCGCGCCTGTCCGCCGTCTCCAGCGGCTCGATCGACCTCAGGAGCTTGTTCGAGCAGGGGCCGGACGCGCCGTCCGCCGCGCTGGCCGGGATCGTCAGAGGCGCCGAGGGGGCGGCGGCGACGGCGGCGGCGGCGACGGCGGCGGCGGCGGTCCCTCTAGCGCTCGAGCGGGCGGCGCGCGAGGCGGCGGCCGCGCTCTCTCTCGCGCGCGCCGACGCCGCCGAGCGGGTGGCGTCTCGCCTGCCGGAGCTGGTGGCCGACGCCCACGCGGTCGTGAGCGCGCTGTTCGCGGCCGTCTTTCCCCTGGAGGAGGCGGAGGAGGCGGCTCGGCGGGCGGCGGCGGCGGGCAGCGGGGGGGGCAACGGCAACGGCCAAGACGACGACGACGACGGCGCCCGGGCAGCGGCGGCCGCATTGCACGTGGCACCGCGCCTGACGTGCCCGGCCGTCGGGAGCACCATGGCGGCACTGGCCGAGCTCAACCGCGAGCTGGGCGCCGCCGTCACCGACATTTCCAGGACGCACGCGGAGCGGCTGGCCGCGCTGTCTGGCGGCGGCCGCGGCGCGGGCGAGGCGGAGGGCGGCGAGGCGGGCGGCGGCGCTTCCGCCGCCGCCGCGATGGCGGCCGCGCGCCTCTTCGAGCGCCGCGTCTGGATCCTCTTCCACACGGCGCCGGACGCGCTCGCGGCCGCGGTTGACGACCTCAGGCGGCGCGTGCAGGCGCGCGAGCGGGCGGGCATGTAAAAAACGGATCGATCGGGTCGCTTATTCTCTTCGCCATTCTCTATTTTTCCGTCGTCGCCGCGCGCGTCTCAGCCCCCGCCGTGCGACGCTGGCACCGTCGCCAGCCTGCCGTCGGGCCCAAACGTGCTCACAAACTGCTCGGGCACCGCGTGCTCCACCGCGTCGTCCCCTGAGGTCTCCTCGGGCACCACCGTCAGGTTGACCTCGGAGCTCTTTGCGGTCACCAGCTGAAAGCAGGCCGCCGTGTGTGCGAGCGCCGCCGGCACGAACACCTGGCACCCGTCGGTGTTGTCGACGCTGACCGTGCGCGCGCGGCCCAGGCACTGCAGCTGCACGCCGGCGCAGTTGACCACCTCGGCGGCGGCGACCACCTCGTCGAAGACCACGCCCGTGCGGCGGCACGCGTCCACGGTCAGGCTGGCCACGCGGCCCTCGACGCGCACGACGGCGCCCGCCGAGCAGGCCCGCACGTAGACGGCCTGCCTGGGGTCTGTGACCCGGACCACCACGGCGGGGCCGCCGACCTGGTGCTCGACGACCCAGCGGCGGTCCTGCTCGAGGGCCACGCGGGGCGGCGGGGGGGCGGCGGCGGCGGCGGGGGCAGCGGCTGGGGCGGCGGCAGCGGGGGCGGCGGCGGCAGCGGAGGCGGCGGCGGCGGCGGGAACGGGAACGGCGCCGGCCGTGCCGCGGTCGGCCCCGCTGCCCTTGGTCTTCATGTCGTCGGTGACCTTGCGCAGGCCCGAGGTGACGGCGGTGCCTCGGTTGAGCGAGGCCAAGACGGCGCTCATGCCGCCCGTGGCAGCAGCGGCGGCCGCCGGCGCGGGCGCCGCCCCTACTGCCCGCTGAGACAGCAGCTTGCTTGCCGGCGGCGGCCCGCCCGGCGGCGGCGGCGGCGGCGGAGGCGGCGGCGCGCGCTTCTTTTCGGGCGGCGCCGGGACAGCTGCTGCTGCTGGTGCTACTGCTGCTGCTTCTGCTGCTGCTGGTGCTGCTGCTGGTGCGGGTGCTGGTGCTGCTGGTCCTGCTGCTCCTGCCGCCGCACCGCTGCCGAACGTCAGCCCGCGCGGGTGGTGCGCCGCCACGTACCCTTTCAGCCCCGTGGCGAAAAGCGCCTTGAGCGCGCGGGCCCAGGCGGTGGCCGCCGCTGCCCCGCCGTCGCCGCCGCCGCCGCCGCCGCCGCCGCCGCCACCGCCGCCACCGCCGCCGCCTCCCGCCCTCGCCTCCATCAGCAGCTTGTTGGCGTAGAACTCGGCGGCCGACCACGCGTCCGCGACGTGCTGCGCGGGCGAGGGGGAGACGGCGGGGGGCGGGAGGGCCAGCCACGCCAGCGACTGGAGGGCCTCGGCGGCCGCCTTTGCGGCGAGCCCGCCTTGCGCGCGCGGCGGCGCGCGGTCGGCGGCGGCGGCGGCGGCCGTCATCCGGGCGGCCACGGGCACCAGCAGGGCCTGCAGGCGCGCCGGGTCCGCGGGCCGGCCGGCCGCCGAGGCCGCGGCCGAGGCGATGGCCTCTCGCTGGGCGGCAAAGGCGGCCTCGACCGCCGCGGTGGGCGCGGCGAGCGCCGCGCTCTCGCCGTCGCCACCGCCGACGCTCGCCCCCTCGGCGTCGGCGGCGGCGCGCAGGGGCGCGAGGTGCTCGGCGAGCATGGCGTCGTAGGCGCCAAGGGATTCGGCTCCCCCCTCGGGCGTTTTGCCAAAGAGGCCCATCTTTTGTGTCTGTTTTCGGTTGCGATTTGGTTTTGCTTCGATCGTTTGTCCTTGCTTGGTCGCGAGCGAGCGAGCGACGTTGCCCTTGTGGTCTCGCGAGCGAGGGCTTCGAGTGCGCGTTTTGTGATCGTGTCGGGTTGTGGCGCCCGTTGCCGAGCTGAGATGCCCGAAAGGGGCCCCCCATTTGAAACGCGTGAGCGGCGCTCGGCGAGTGACGGCAAAGGCGAAATCCTCACCCTCAACTTTTGCCTCGACCGTTCAAACGTGCCAAGCCTCAGACTCCTTTAACTGAATCTCCCATCCCCGACCTCACACGCCTCCAGCACCGCCTCTCCTGAAGCCCTCGCGTCCCAAACAGACGACATTGTGATGGCGCAACGCTCACGTGTGTGAGCAATCCCCGGACTGCGGTGGCGTGCACCTTGGCCCCGATGGCGTGCGCCGCGATGCAGCCGCGCGCGCTGGGCGCGCGGCCGCGTGGGGACGGCGGGGCGACAGCCGGAACAGGAGCAGGAGCAGCGGGAGGGCGAATAGACGCGCCTTCGTCCTCCCCCTGCTCCGCGGCCGCCTCGCCAATCCGCGCATCGCCGCGCAGGCCGCGCGCGTTGGCCGGGGCCGTAGCGGCTGTACCGCACCGGCGGCAGTCGGCGTGGCCGCTGCTGCCGTCGTCGCCGGGCGCCGCCGTCGCTCCCCCCGCCGCCGCGGGCGCTCGCGTCCCGCTGCCGACGCCGATGCCGCCGCCGCCATCGCTCCCCGACTCCACCTCTCCGGTCTCTGCGCTCGCGTGCGGCAGCCGGCGGCGAGCGGCGGCCGTCATCGCATCCGCCTCTCCCTCGTGGCAGCGTGGCGAGCCGCTCGTGGCCGCAGCTGCCGCCGCCGCCGCCGCCCCGCCCGCCGCCCCCCCCTCGGCGGCGACGACAGCACAAGCAGCAGCAGCGGCAGCAGCAGGCGTGGTGATGCCCACGGCAGCGGCGCCCACGTTCAGCGGCGCGAGCGGCAGCCAAAGCAGGAGCAGGGAAACGCCTTCTCCCTCGTCTGGCAGCGGCAGAAGCGGCGGCGGCGGCGGGGGCGGCGGCGGCAGCGGCAGCAAAAGCAAAAGCAAAAGCACATTGGCGGCCGCCGCCGCGGCGGCCGCTGCAGCCCTAACCGCGGTCCCGGTGCCAGGAGCAGCGCCTGCACCGGAGGTGGGGGTGGCGGCAACAGCAGCAGCAGAAGCAGCGGCGGCAGCGGCGGCGTTGGCGGCCCTGGTGCCGGCCCCCTTGCCGCCGCCCGGTGCGGCGGCCGACGAGGCGCCGCGCGGCCCCCCCCTTGGCCACGCGCCCCTGCCCCGCCCCGTGTCGTCGCTGGAGTCGCTGCTGCGGCGGCGAGCGACGGAGGCCGCGGAGCAGCGCCAGCAGCAGCACCAGCAGACCCTGCGCCGCGACGAGGACGCGGCGGCAACAGCTGCGACGCCTGAGCAGCAGCAGGAGGAGCAGCAGCAGCAGCAGCAGCAGCAGCACGAGCAGCAGCGTCCCGGCCGACCTCAGCAACAACACAGGCAGCAGGAAGCGCCGCCGCTGATCTCCCGCCGCCCGCGGTCCTACGCGCCGGGCGTCGTCAACGTCAACGCGCAGACGAGCGTGCGGCGCTGCGCCGCCCTCATCGCGTCGCGCCTGGCCGTCGCCGCCGCCGCCGCCGCCGCCGCCACCACTGCCACTGGCGGCGGCGGCGGCGCCCCCAGCCCGGCTGCGCCCATTTCTGTCCGTCTGAAGCTGAGCTGCGCGTCGGGCGACCCCGAGGTGGAGCTCCGACTCGCGCGCGTGATGGCGCTGTCGCGCCTGCACGCGCTTTCGCACCTGGGCGGGCTGGACCTCGTGTGGCGGCCGCTCGAGGGCGGAGGAGAAGGCGGCCCCGTCGCGGCGGCGGCGGAAAACCCGCAGCAGCAGCAGCAGCAGCAGCAGCGCCAGCAGTGGGAGCGCATGACGTTTGCCGCCGTCGTGCGGCCCCCCGGACATCCGCGCGTCATGGACAACCGCCTCAGCGTCTGGAGCGATGACGACGGGCGGGACGGCGGCGGCGGCGGCGGCGGCAGCGGCGGCGGCGGCGGCCTCAGCGTCCTCCGGCGGCCGCCGGCGCTCGCGGCCGGCGTCCGGCGGCGCCTGCTTTCCCGCGGCCACACGGTCGTGCCGTCCGTGCGCGGCGCCGCGGCCGCCTCGGTCCTGCTGCGCGCGCTGTGCCTGGCCAGCGCGCGCCGGGGCGACGGGGGCCTGGCCGTGCCCTTGCTGCTGGCGCCGGACCTCGCCTTTGCGGAGGAGGACGACGACGACGAGCCGGACGGGGGCGAGGACGGGGGCGAGGGTCGGGCGGGAGGCGGCGGCGGCGGAAGCAGCGGCGGAAGCAGGAGAAGCGGCGCCCCTGACGCCCTCGATTTTTACGTCGAGCTGCGGCAGGCGCCGCCCGCGCTGTCGGACGGGTCCTCTCCGCCGCCCGCGCGCGCCCCGCCCGTCGCAGTGCAGCCGCTGTCGGCGACGCCCCTCTGGCGCGGCGGCGGGTGAGGATTGCCTCTGCCCTCTCCCTCTCTCCCCCCGCTTGTTTCTCCTTCGGATGTAACGAGGCCGCCGTCGCCCCCTCCTTTTGTAATATCAGTCGTCGATCGGTCTCTTTTTACACACGCTCTCGTTGGTGGTCTTTCGTTTTGATGTGCGTGTGTGACATGTGCGTGCGGGGGGAAACAAACGGGCGGGCGGCCGTCACACGCGCTCTCACGAATCCATGGGCGCAGCGGCGGCGGCGGCGCCGCCCTCGCCGGCCTCGGCGGCACCGGCCTCGGCGGCGCCGCCCTCGGCGGCCTCGCCCCCATCGGCGGCGCCCCCCTCGTCCTCCTCGCGCTTGACCAGCGCCACGTACGGCTCCACGTCGTCGTCCTCCAGCACCGCGAACGAACCGCCCGCCCCCACGATCGCCACCGTCACGTTGGCCTTGCTCAGCTCGGCGCCGTCGCCCAGCGTCGCCGCCAGCGCCTTGAGCGCGTGCCGGACGAGCTCGTCGGCGCTGCCGTCCGCGTTGGCGCCGGTTCCCGCGGCCGCGATCGCGTCCGCGTGGCGCTCGAGGTAGGTGCGCGCCGCCTGGGAGCGCGCGCCGATGGCGGTCGCGCGGTACTCGTAGTAGTTGCCGGACGGGCACGTGCTATAGAGGCGCGGGCCGCCGCCGCTGCCGCCCCCCGACTGCTCGTAGCCGGCGACCAGCAGGCCCACGCCGTACGGCCGCTTCCACGAGCGCTGCGTGCACGCCTGCGCGCGGTCGGCCACCTGCCGCACCAGCCGGCCGATCGGCATGGCCGACTCGTACACGAACCGGTGCGAGGCGCACTCGTTGCGCATGTAGCGTGTGAGGCCGCGGCCGTCGGCCGTCAGTCCCGCGATGGCGACGCCCAGGTGGTCGTCGACCTTGAAGACCTTGCGCTGGTGGCTGGCCATCTCGGACTGGGCGCGCTTGAGGGTGGCGAGGACGGCGTGGGTCTTGGACTGTGGTGGTGGTGGTGGTGGTGGTGGTGGTGGTTGTCGTTTGTCGTTGTGGTGGTTTCCGGGGTGTTTGGGGGATGGATGTCGGAGGGGTGAGAGAGGAAAAGCGGCGGCGCGGCGTTCTGTTTCCGCGAGAGGCGTTCGAGCGGGGGCGCCGAACGACGCGCGCGGAAACCAAAACCAAAGCTCGACTCACCGTGACGCCGACCGCGCACGATCCCTGCTTGACGGCCTCCATGGCGTACTCGACCTGGAACAGCCGGCCCTGCGGCGACCAGGTCGTGACGTCCGTGTCGTACTGGTTGCGGAACATGGTTGCGTTTTTGAAGCTTCTCGTGAAGGAGGAGGAGGAGGAGGAGTCTCCCGTTTGGCGCGCGCGTGACTGCCCTGCCGGCGCCGGCCAAAGAAGAGAGGGACGGCGCGTTTGCAAGGCGGGCGGAATGCGCTTTCTCTCACACAACGGCAGGTGCTGCGCGCCTGGCGATCGCGACGAAACCAAACTGATGATTGGACAGACACGACGAGAGGGTGGTTTTCTCTCCCGTGGGGGGGGAGGACAACAAGCCAAAGGGATCGACCAGGAGAGCACCGTGTGATGCGTGCGATTGCGTGTGATCGTGATGAATGATCGTGGGAGTGGCTAGGGAGGCGCGCCCTCAACTAGGAACGACGCGACCGCCGCGCCGCCGCCGACGCCCGATCAGAGCTCCTTGTTCTTGGAGCCGCCGCCGCCGCACCCGCATCCCCCCTCGCCCTCGACGGCGGCCAGCGACACCGGCGCCAGCAGCTCCCTGCGGAAGTAGACCAACAGCGCGTGCGCCGCGCGCGCCACGTCCTCCGGCGCCGCGTACTCCGCCGGGTTGTGGCTGACACCCCCGCGGCACCGCACGAAGATCATGCCCACGGGCGCCACCTCGGCCATCGCCATCGCGTCGTGCCCCGCGCCGCTCAGCAGCACGGGCGGCGTCGGCGACGACGAGCGCGAGCAAGCGGGCGCCGACGCCGCCCCCGTTGCGCCCGCTGTTGCCGCCGTCGCTCCTCCGCTCGCAGCAGCCCCCCCAAACAGCCCCCGCGCCCAGGCGACCGCCCGCCCGACCGCCATTGACAGGACCCCGCCAGCACCGCCGCCGCCAACCCCCCCACCACCGACGGCGAGCGCCGCGTCCGTATCCGTCGCCGCCAGCACCCGCTCCCACTCGCCCGCGCTCTGCCGCACAGCGCGCGACAGCCCCTCCACGACGCCGGCGTCGCTGCGCACGGCGCCCGCGTCGTGCGCGACCTCGACCGAGCACCGAACGCCCCGCGCCGCGCACGCCTCCCCGATCGCGCCCTCCACGGCCGCCAGGGCCGCCCGGCGGTGTGCGTCCGAGGCGCACCGGACGTCGACCGTCAGGGTCGCGCGGCCGGCGATCACGTTTGTCTGGCCCGGAGCCGCCGTCAGGCTGCCGACCGTGCAGACGAGCCCCTCTGCAGGGTCGCGCACCAAACCCCTCTCGGGCGCGCCGCGCGCGCAGACGCGCTCGACCGCGAGGACCACCTCAGCCGCGGCCGCCAGGGCGTCGCGCCGCAGGGGGCCCATGGGCACGGTGCCGGCGTGCGCCTGCTCCCCCTCGACGGCGACCGAGAGCCAGGTCTGACCCGCGATCCCCTCGACGACGCCGAGCGGCGCGCCAATGCTCTCCAGCACAGGGCCTTGCTCGATGTGGACCTCGACGTACTTGGACGCGCCGCCGGGGCTTCCGGTGCGTACCAGGCTGGCGCCCTCCTGGACGGCGCGCTCGACGTCGGCGCGCGTGCGCGGCAGGGCGGCGGCGCGGGCGGCGGCCGCCTCGCCGCCGTCGGCGAGCGGAGGCGCGCCTTGCTCCTGCTGCTGCTGCTCCTGCGCCAGCAGCGCGGCGGCGTCGTCGGCCATGGTGCGAGCGATCGCCGCGGCCAGGGTCGCCCCGCCGGCGTCCCGCGCGTCCAGCTGCCCGTGGCGCACGAGCGTGCCGGCCAGCGCGCGGCTGCCCAAGAAGGTCGAGCGGAAGCGCATGCCCTCTTCGTCGGCAAAGGCGACGACGCGCAGGCCGCCCCTGGGGAGGAGGAGCAACGGAGGGGCGGCGGCGGCGGGGGCCTGTCCTGCCGCCCCGCTGTCTGTGGCGCTGCCGGGCCATTGGCCAGAGGCGACGACGACGTCGGGCCCGCCCGCGCGGCCCGCCCACGGGCCGCCGGATAGTAGCAGTGGGGGCGACGAGGGACCCGAGGCGCCCTCCGCCGCCGCCGCCGCCGCCCCCGCCACCGCTCCCGCCGCCGCCGCCGCCGCCGCCCTCGCCTCGAGCGCCAGCGCCTTGGCGGCGGCCACCGCCGCCAGCACGCCCATCGCCCCGTCGTACATGCCCCCGTCCACCATCGTGTCGTAGTGCGAGCCGGCCACCAGCACGGGCGCCCGGGCGTCCGAGCCGTCAAACTGCCCGTGCACGTTTCCGACGGGGTCGACCCACGCGCGCGAGGCGCCAGCGTCGCGCAGCCAGGCGGCGATTTTCCGGGCGGCGGCGCGGTGGGCCGGGCTCATGTAGGTGCGGGTCAGCACGGTGGCGTTGGCCGAGTCGGTGAGCGCGCCGAGCTCGGCCACGTGGCGGTTGAGCTCGACGTCGAGGACCTGGCGGTACAGCGAGGCGGGCAGGAGGGGGGCCGGGGGGGCGGAAGCGGCGACTCGGGCGGCGAGCGCGGCGACGGCGACGACGGCGATCGCGGCGGCGGCTCGCAACGGCAGCGGTCTTGAGCGCGCGCTGGCTCCGCCGAGGCGCTTGCGGTCGGGAGATATCATTGCTGTGGATGCGGATTGAGCACCGGCTGATCAAACGAGAGGGAATGGCGTGAAAAACGAGGCACTTTCAAAGCGTGACTTTCAGGTTTCCGAGAAGCGCCAATGAGTCGAGGAAAGCTTGCCGATTGCGGCGACAGGTGTATCGAGTGTACCGATGATGATGGTGAGTACAGCATGAAATGGTCGGGGGGTGAGTGCGAGGGTGCGCGATCCAAGGGAGCAAAAAAGACAGCGTCGGCGTCTCGGCGTCGGCGTCTCGGCGTCGGCGTCGGCGTCGGCGCGGATCGGCAAACGCGCACCGCTCCGAACTAGGGTCGGCGCTGCTGCTGACGCCGCGCATCGTCACAGTCTCTTCCCCAAACGCCGTGCCCATCACAAGCACTCGCTCCTTCTGAGCACACAAGCGCCCCTTTCTCTGTGTGCGTGCGCGCACCGACGAAAAAGATCACGGCGAGGACAAAAAAAACAGAATCCCGACACGCGATAATGGATCCGTCCGCGGCGGAGCGGCTGCACGACGACGAGCCCATGTTACCGCCCGACGCGCCTTACAACGGCGAGCTGCGCCCGGCGCAGACGGCGCCGCCCGTGGAGTTTCGGACGGGCCTGCGCGCTCCGTGGGCGTCGGCGCCGGCGGCAGGTGGGGCGCCGGGCGGCGGGGCAACCCGCGCGCCCCCCCCGCCATTCGTCCGCCTCGGCGGCGCCGCCGGCGCCAGCGGCGGCCCCTCCTCGTCCGCCGCCGCCGCCGCGACGGCCGACCCTGCCCTCGGGTCGCACTTTCCGCAGCTGGCGCGGCCCCTGGGCGGGACGGGCGGGGGGGCCGGGCCCGGCGGCGCGCCGCCCGCCGCCGCTGCCCCCGCCCCCGCGGCGCCCCCCAACGTCATGTCGCCGACGACGGCGCCCTGGGCCACGGGGGGGGGCGCGGCCGCCGCCCGCGGCCTCGGCCCCGGCGCCGCCGGCCGCAAGCCGCAAGCCGCGCCCACGTCGCGGCCCGGCGGGCGCGGCGGCGGCGGCGGCGGCGGCGGCGGCGGCGGGCAGCTACGCGCGGGCGGAGCGCCGGCGGCGGCGCTCGTGGGCGACGCGCTCCCGGCGTGGCCGGCGCCGCTGCTGAGCCCGCGCCTGGCGGGAGGGTGGGAGCTCGAGCAGGCGGAAGGAAAGACGGCGGCGCCAGGTGGAGCAGGAGGGCGCGCGTCGAGCGGCGGCGGCGGTTGCGGCGACGGCGGCGGCGGCGGCGGAAGCGGCGGCGGCGCCGACGAAGGCTCCCCCCGCTCCCTCGCCTACCCCACCGCCAGCGACCGCGACGAGGAGTCCCGGCTCCTGCGCCTCTTGCGCCCGCCCGCCGCCAAGCGCGTCCTGTGCGAGGCCGACCTGCGCCGCTGGCTGGCCTCCCGCCACGCGCGCGCCTTCGTCGGATTCGTGCTCGAGCTCAGCGCGGCGGTCGCCGGCCGCTCGCTGGCCGCGCCGCTGCGGCCGCCCGCGCGCCGCCCGCCGCCGCACGCGCACCTTGCAGCGGCGGCGGCGGCAGAACCAGCGGCGGCGGCGGCGGCGACACCACCAACAGCAGCGGCGACAGCGACCGGGACGGCCATGCAGCCGCCGAGGCCGTCGTCCCAGGGAGCGGCGGCGGCGGCGGCGGCGCGCCCCGCGCCGCCGACGCGAGACGAGGACGAGACGCCGAGCCCCGCCGTGGCGGCGCTGGTGCGCGCGCTCGACGAGCTCGAGCGCCTCGTGGACGAGATCCCCCCCATCACGCGCGAGGCCGGCGCCCTGCGCTACGGCAACCCCGCCTACCGCGACTGGCACGCGGCCATGTCGCAGCGCGCCGAGCGCCTGCTCGCGCCGGCGCTGCCGCCCGCCGTGCGGCGGCTGGCGCCGCGCGCCGCGGCCGCCGCGCTCGCCGAGCTCGCGCCCTACTGGCGCGACAGCTTTGGCAACGCCACTCGCATCGACTACGGCACGGGGCACGAGACGTGCTTCGTCGCGCTGCTTTACTGCCTGGCGCGCCTGGGGGCGCTCAGGGGACCCGCGTGTCCCGCCGCTGCTGCTGCTGATCCTGATGCTGCTGCTGCCGCTGCTGCTGCCGCCGCCGCCGACGGAGAAGCGGCGCCATCCGCCGTTTCTTCTTCTTCGCCGCCGCCGCCGCCGCCGTCCGACGCTGCCGCGCTCGTCGGCGTCGTCTTTGCGCGCTACCTCGCGCTCATGCGCCGCGTGCAGACCACCTACTGGCTCGAGCCCGCCGGCAGCCACGGCGTCTGGGGGCTCGACGACTACCAGTTCCTCCCATTCGTGTGGGGCGCGTCGCAGCTGGCCGCGCACCCGCTGCTGCGCCCGAAATCGATCCACAACGACGAACTGATGGCCGAGCACTCGGGCGACTACCTCTACTTGGGCGCGGTGATGTTTGTTCGGCGCGTGAAAAGGGGGCCGCTGCACGAGACCAGTCCCATCTTGAACGACATCGGGGGCGTGCCGACGTGGACCAAGGTGCACCAGGGCCTGGTGAAGATGTACCAGGCGGAGGTGCTCGGCAAGTTCCCGATCATGCAGCACTTTTTGTTCGGCGGCTTGCTGCCGTTCGCGGACGAGGGCGAGGAGAGCGGGGACGGCGCCGGGGGAGGAGGAGGAGGAGGGGGAACGGGGGAGGCTGCGGCGATGCAGGGGTGAGGCGCGGCAAGGAAGAGACGCTCGACGCATTGCTTTGGTTTGTCGCACGGCGCACGCACACGGGACGTGACGAGTTGCGTCTGAAAAAAGGTGACAAAGACAAACGCCGACAAGAAAAAGAAAATCAAATTAATCTAAAATGTTTTGAATCAATCGTCGTTCCACTCCTCGTCCTCGTCCTCGTCCTCGTCGTTCATGCTGCAGCTGGCGCCGCCGCCAAAGCTGCCGAGCGCGCCGCCGCCGTCGTCGAACGAGGGCGCGCGAGCCCCCGCCGCCACCGCCGCTGCCACTGCCACCGCCGCCGCAGCCTCCGCCGCCCCCGCCGCCGCCCCCCAGCCCCCGTCCGCGTCAAAAATCCCGCTTTCCAGGTTGGCCGCCCCCCCGCCGCCCGCCTCGAGCTGCCGCGCCGCCCGCAGCGCCCGCGCCGCGCGCGCGTGCCGCCGCTCCACGCGGCGCAATTGAATGACGTGCGTCGACGGCGCCCGCCAGATGGGCCGGCGGCCGCTCTGCACCACCGCCACGTGCTCCCTCGCCGCCAGCAGCCCCTTGCTGACGAGCTCGGCCATGGCGCCGTCGATCGCCTCCTCGAGCGGCACGGCGGCCAGGCCCGGCATGAAGAGAGGGACGACGCCGTGGTATAAGGAGAGGCGCTGCTGCACGTCGGCGGAGTCGGTGAAGCAGAAAACGGGGCGGCGCGGCCGGTAGTGCGACAGCAGGGCGGGCATGGCGCCCGTGCGGCTAAACACGAGCAGCGGGAAGCCCGCGGTGTCGCCGATAGTGACCGAGTGGAACGCCATGAGCTCCGACAAATTTGCCTCCGTGCCGCCGCCGCCGCCGCCGCCGCCGCCGCCCGCCAGCCCCCCGATGGGCGCCGCCTCGCCCGTCCCGAACCGCCGCGCCGCGCCCCCGCCGCCGTAGCGCGCCATGGCGCGCTCGGTTGCCGCGGCCACGGCCGACATGGTCGCCACCGCGCGCAGCGGGTGGCGCCCGTAGGCCGTCTCGCCCGAGAGCATCACGGCGTCGGCGCCCTCGCGCACGGCGATGGCGATGTCGGAGACCTCGGCGCGCGTGGGCACGGGGCGCTCGTCGATCATCGACTCGAGCATATTTGTCGCGCAGATGACGGGCTTGCCGCGCCTCCGGCAGCCGTCGATGATCTCGTTTTGCAGCACGGGCACGTCGGCCACGGGGCACTCGGCCCCTAGGTCCCCGCGCGCCACCATGGCCCCGTCGGCCGCGTCGAGAATCTCCTCCAATCGACGGACGCTGTCGGCGCTCTCGATCTTTGCGAGGACGCGGACGCGAGCGCCGCGGGCGCCGCTGCGCGCCAGCCACGCTTTCACGTCCCGCAGCACTTGGGCGCCGCGCACAAACGACAGCGCGAAGTAGTCGACGCCGGCCTCCAGGCCAAACTTCAGGTCGTCCATGTCGCGCTCGGTCAGCGCGGGGAGGTTGGCCGACCGCCCGCGCACGTTGAGGTGGCGGCGGCTTCCGAGGACGCCGCCGTCGACCGTGACGCAGCGCACCTCTCCGGTCTCGGCGCACGCGCCCTCCACCCGGAAAGTCATGATGCCGCCGTCCACGAGCAGCTCGTCGCCCGGGTCGACGTCGGCGGCCAGGTCGCCGTAGTTGACGCCGACGCGGCCGTCGCGGCCGTTGGCGGAGGGGTCGCTCGTGAAAACCAGAGGGTCGCCCGCGCTCAGCGCGAGGGGCTCGTGAAGGTCGCCGCTCCGCACCTCGGGGCCGCGCGTGTCGAGCAAGAGGCCGAGCGCCGCGCGCCCGCCTTTTCCCGCCCGGAAGCGCGCGTTGTACTCTTTCGCGAGCGCGATCACGGCCCCGTGCGACGCGTGCGAGCCGTGGCTCAGGTTTAGGCGGACGACGTCCATCCCCTGGTCCGCCAGCGAAAAAAACGCGTCGCGCGTGCACGTGGCGGGACCGATGGTGCACACGATCTTGGTCTTCCTGTCGGCGGGCGACGGCGCAGGCGGGGGGTTGGCGTTGGCGTCGGCGTCGGGGGGGTCGCGGGCGCGGCGGGCCGACGGGCCTGGGCCGCCGCCGCCGCCGCCGCCGCGCGCGGCCGACTTGTTGAGCACGTCCCACACGGGGTCGAGCACGCTGGCGCCCACCCCCGAGCCCCGCGCGTCCGAGGAGGAGGACGTCCAGGCGCCGCCGTTGCCGCCGTTGCCGGCGCCGCCGTCGGGTGCCGCACGCAGAGCGGCGCGCGACGGGCAGCGGCGGCGGCGCGGCGACGCGGCGGCGAGGACGCGCGCGGGCGTCGCCGGCGCCATCCCCGCCGACGACGCGAGGGCGGAGCCGGCGCGCTGGGCGAGCATCAGTACGTCGTCAAGTAGGTGTGATTGTTCGCGGGCGCGCGAGAGGGGTTCCGGAGGTCGACCCGAGACTTTTGCGCGAAACGTACGCACGACGACAACCTCGAATTCGAGGGTGGGCAGGCGTGCTACAAAGAGGGTCGCGCGAGTGGCGGTTCTAAGGGTCGGATTCCGAGGGAGGGGGGGGGAAAAACGTGCGTTTGATTGCAGGTCGATCACCGGTCAAACGAACGCCCCGTCTCCTTCTCTCCTCCTCCCCCCCGCTTGGCTGGAGACCAACACACACATGCCTTCTCCCGACACAACACCTCCCAGTACAATCAACCATTGATGCCCCTGCCTGGGGCACAAAGAGCGCTCGGCAGTTTGCTCGTGGTCGCATCGGGCGCGAGCTCCCGCGCCTTGCCGGGCCAGACCGCGCCCCTCTGGCGCAGCCGGCAGCAGTACACCACGCGCGCCGAAATGCCGTTGAGAGCTTCCTGTAAGGCAGAGGATGGCGGCGTCAGAGCCCCAGGCGTGCACGGCAACGGTGAGGTGCGAGCGCCGCCGCCGCCGACGACGACGACGAGCGACGTCGGCGAGAGGACGACAGCGCCGACGACGACGACGAGCGTTGGGGAGCGGGGGGCACAGGGGAACGACGCATCCGCCGGCGGGCGGCGCGCGGGCGGACGCGGAGCCGGCGCGGCCGCGGGAGGCCCGTCGGCGACGCCCGCCGCCGCCGCCGCCGCCGTGACCCCCGCCCCCCCCGACGTCGGCCCTCCCCCCGCCGCCGCCGCCGTCCTCGACGCCAAGGACGACGCCTACGGCGGCGTCATCGTCGACGAGGCGCGCCTCCCCAGCGACCCGCGCGAGTTCTCCGCGCGCCTCGCCGCCTCGCTCGCCGCGTGGCGCGCGCGCGGCGTCCGCGGCGTGTGGATCAAGCTGCCGCCGGCGCTGTCGAGTTTGGTGGCACCCGCCATTCGCGAGCACGATTTTGATTACCACCACGCCGAGCCGTCGCACGTTATGCTGACGCGCTGGCTGCCGCTCGAGGACGGGGTGGAGTCGGGCCTGCCGCCAAACGCGTCGCATCAGGTGGGGGTGGGCGCGCTGGTGGTCGACGCGCGCAGGGGGCTGGTTTTGGCGGTGCAGGAGCGCACGGGCCCCCTGCGCGGAAAGGGCGTGTGGAAACTGCCGACGGGCCTGGTGCACGCGGGCGAGGACCTGCACGCGGCGGCCGTGCGCGAGGTCGAGGAGGAGACGGGCGTGCGCGCCAGGTTCGCCGGGGTGCTGGCCGTGCGGCAGGCGCACGGGTTTGCGTTCGGAAAGTCGGACCTGTTTTTCCTGTGCGCGCTGGTGGCGGAGGACGGCGGCGGCGGCGGAGGGGGCCTCGCCGGCTTGGGGGGCGCGGGCGCGGGCGGGAGCGACGGGGGCGATGCATCGGCCTTGGGGTCTGGCGCGAAGCAGGGGCGGGCAGAGAAGGGGAAGGGACGAGCAGGAGGAGCGGAAAAGGAGGAGGAGGAGGCGCCGGCGCTGGCGGCGCCGGCGTTGTCGCCCTCGCCCCCCTCCTCTCTGCCCTTGGGCCCTCCGCAGCCCGTCGTCGCGTGCGAGCGAGAGATCGAGCGCGTGGCGTGGCTGTCGGTCGACGAGTACGAGCGCGAGCAGGGCAGGTTCAACGGACACCTGCCGCTCTACTCGGAGATGCTCGGGCGCTCGATGGGCTGGGCGCGCGCGGCGGTCGAGGCGGCGGCGCGTGCGGGCGGGGGGCGCGGCGGCGGCGGCGGCGGCGGCGCGTCGGCCGCGTCGGCGGCGGCGGCGGCGGTGGGCGCCGCGGTCGAGACGGCCCGGCGCATGGGCATGCGCGGCGAGGTGCTCGACAGCGGCATCTTCAAGCCGCGCTCCGACCTGCTGCTGTGGGTCGACGGGTCGGCGCAGGGCGGCGGCAAGGCCGAGGGGGAAAAATGACCCGTCTCTGGTCTGTGTCTTAGCCTTTCTGCCGATCAAATATGTAGGACTAAAACGGCGACGCCCCTTTTCGCCTCCTGTTTTTTCTGTGGTGTGTTGGCCCTGGTTGTCTGGAACCCCCGATTGATTTACACACACGACGCGCAAAGCCAACTCGTCGTCGCTCATCAGCAGCAGCAGGAATGAAAGCCGCGGCGGCGCTCCCTCCCTCTGCTCTCGTAACGGGGGACGCGAGCGAGCGAGCGAGCGCCCGCGCCAAAGTTCCGCCGCGCCGCCCCTCGTCTCCCGCCCCCGTCGCCAAAACACAAATTCAGAGCTTGAACTCTTTGGTCGCCTGCTTCTCGGCGCCGCTCGACGCGCGCCACGCCCCCGGCATCGTGTCCTCCGCGTCCGCGTCGCACGTCCACAGCGTGTTGAACAGCACGGTCGACAGGTACCGCTCCCCGAACGACGGCAGCACCGCCACCACCAGCGCGCCGCGGTTCTCGGCGCGCCGCGCCACGCGCAGCGCGGCGGCCACGGCGGCGCCCGAGGAGATGCCGCAAAGCAGCCCTTCCTCGAGCGCCAGGCGCCGCGCCGTCTCGACCGCCTCCTTGCTCGACACTTTCGCCACCTCGTCCAGCAGGCCCACGTCCAACACGCCCGGAACAAACCCCGCGCCGATCCCCTGGATTTGGTGGTAGCCGGGTTTCCCTCCGCTCAAGACGGCCGATTCTGCCGGCTCGACCGCCACGAGCTGGACCGCCGCCTTTTGCTCGCGCAGGTAGCGCCCCGCGCCCGTGATGGTTCCGCCCGTGCCGACGCCGGCGACCAGCACGTCGATCCGTCCCGCCGTGTCGCGCCAGATCTCGGGACCCGTGGTGTCGTAGTGCACCTGCGGGTTGGACGGGTTCTCAAACTGCTGGAGCATGTAGGCGCCGGGCGTGCGCGCGACGATCTGGCCCGCCTTTTCGATCGCGCCCGTCATGCCCTGTTTTTTTGTGTTTTTTTGTTTTTTTTTGGCGTCGTTTTTTGTCAGATTTTTTGATTTGATGCGTTTCGTTTGCTCGTCCAGTTCCAGTCGGTTTCTGTCGGCTGTCGGAGCTGGTTCTTGCTGGTGCGCGTGGCCAGACCACGGCGGGCCCGCCCCCTGTCACCAAAAAACAAATCGCCCGCCCGCGCGGCCAGCGCAAGCCGCCAAATAGAACAGGCACGCGCGGCGCGCCCCCCCCCCCCCCCCCCCCCCCCCCCCCCCCCCCCCCCCCCACCCCCCCCCCCCCCCCCCCGCCCCCCCCCCCCCCCCGCCCCCCCCCCCGCCCCCCCCGCCGCGCCCCCCACG
>Ga0105054_10000636_pt1 | contig 55736 bp, 42 predicted proteins | sample BON02_FD_78091 | JGI IMG/M metagenome (GOLD analysis project Ga0105054, IMG submission 78091) | Freshwater microbial communities from Lake Bonney liftoff mats and glacier meltwater in Antarctica - BON-02 (megahit assembly) | ecosystem: Environmental > Aquatic > Freshwater > Ice > Glacier...
TGCAGCATTAAGGTAGGCCGCTGCCATCCAGCCAGCAGACCCCCCACCAACAATCAGAACTTTTTTTGCCTGCATTATGGCCTCCTACTCTAATACTCGCCGTAAAGACTTCTGGCCGCTGCTGCATAATCTATTCAGATTCAGCTTTCAGGTACTGGCCATACCAGTCAATCATTCTCTCCAGTCGATCCTGCTTATAGCTTGGCTTGGAAAGGCCATGATACTGACCGGGATAGATGATCAGTTTCGTTGGCACATTCAGGCTGCGCAGCGCTTGGTACATTTGCTCTGAATGGAGAAGTGGCACGTTGAAGTCCTTATCCCCAACCATAAACAGGGTGGGCGTCTCAATACGGTCGGCATGCACAAACGGATAGGACAATTTGAGGTAGGTATCAATTGATTCCCATGGTAAACCAAGTTCGTTTTCCCATTGCCGGATATACATATCTGTACCGTATCCCGCCATCATATTTGACTCGCTTGCACCCGACATCGCTGCAGCGAACCGCGTGTCCGTTGCGATAGCGTAGTTCGTGCTCATGCCGCCGTAGCTCCAGCCACCGATGCCAAGACGATCCGGATCCGATAAGCCATCGTCGACCAGCTTGTCCACTGCGCTGTGGATATCCTGGATCTCGAGATTTCCCCAATCCGCATAAATGGCACGGGCAAACTCCCTGCCATGTCCGTTGCTACCGCGATAGTTGGGATTAACCACCAGGTAACCCTGGGCAGCGAGGATTTGAGCTGTGACATCGAATTCGAAGCGGTCTTGCCCGATCGGTCCGCCGTGTATGTAAGCGATGGTCGGATACTTGACGCCTTGTTTAAAACCGGGGGGCTTCAGAAGCATTGAACCTATCGGAGTACCATCTTTGCTGACGCTGTCTAAGCCTTCGACGCTCGCCCATTCGATCGACTCGAGAAATGCCTTGTTGTGATCACTTAAAGCGTAACCGTCGCTGGCACGATAAAGTTCAGCCGGTCGTTGCGCGAACGAAGCGACCGCGACAACTCCTTTACGGCCTACCGAAAACGAATAGACTACACCGGGCGAGGATTTATCCGGATAAAGTGATTTGATCTCGCCGCCGGCGAACGGCACGCTGGCCACCGAGTTAACGCGATCTTCCTCGAGCACAAAGTACAGTTTCTTACCATCAAGGGACCAACCCGGTGACGACACATAGCGGTCCAATTCACTGGTAGGAAGTACCGGCGTACCACCCTGCACAGGAATGACGGCGAGCTGACTTGGGTCGTAACCCGAGTATTTCCCGCTTCCGCCCTGCAGATAGGCAATGTGCCGTCCGTCCGGACTGAAAGCGGGAGAGGAGTCGGGCCCATCCCAGCTTGTCAGTTGACGCGGTGTGGCACCTTCAACCGCCTCGATAACATAGATGTCGCTATTGTCATTCCGATCCGGATCATCCTGGCGCTTACTGGTAAAAGCGATGAGATCGCTGTTTGCGCCCCAGGCAGGCTCGGTGCTGTTGTACGGCCCGGGTGTTAATGGCACGACTTCAGCGGTCTCCAAATCGACCAAATACAAGCGCCGATAGCGATTGACGAGATAACCCGTCACATCTTCTTTGAATTGGTAACGATCGATGACAATCGGCTTCGGTGTGTCATGCGAAGGACCGTCTTTGTCCTCGTCTTTGTCCTCGTCTTTGTTTGCCTTTTCTTCCGGGTCCATGGAAACAATTACCAGACGACGGCTATCCGGTGACCATTCAAACCCGGAGACACCGCCCGGCAGTTCGGTCAGACGTTTCGCTTCACCACCTGAACGATTCATCAACCAGACCTGATCCTTGGACTTCGGGTCGTCAGATTCCTCCGACTTGCCGTCAGTCCTCGAGGTGATAAAAGCGAGGTACTTGCCGTCGGGGCTGAATCGCGGACTGCCTTCAGAGGTATCCTCAGTGTGGGTCAACTGAATACGTGTCGAGCCGTCCCAGTTGACCATAAACAAGTCAGAGACATCCTCGTCCTTGTCGACATTGGTTGTTGAAACGCTGTACGCCACCCATTCGCCGTCGGGCGAAACCGCGATGTTACCAACGTCTTTGATACGGTGGATATCTTCCGGTTGAAACAGTCGACGCTGTGCATCCTCAGCCATTACTCCACATGAGATAAGGACTGCAAATAAAACACTCCGACTTGATATCAGTATTTTGTTGATTGTCATTGTAAGTTCCCTGAGTTGAGAGTTACGAATCTTCTTATTTACTTACTACGGGCGGGTTTTCTCGCCCAAGTCTCTAGTTTTTAGAACGCTTGGTTTTGGCGTAGCACCCCAAGATTAACACAGGAGAGAACTTAGGGCAGCACCTGGCCAGTTGCAACCATTCAACAGACGCCTTGAACGCGCCCGCTTGCCAAACTTCGATCATCGACCTGGCTTTCGGGCCGGATGGACTGCTGTACGTCGTGGCACTGGACGAGGCCAGCTGGCTTGCTGCCGAAGTACTGATGAGCGCTAACAGCGGGATGGAAAATTGTGGTCAACTGGGTTCGATATCCAGTAAGTATAGAAAGCGTGGCAGCGCGTTTCCGCGGAAACGTGATCTCGCGTACCCCGACGGTGATGCCGGTGCCGGTTGACTCAAGCGATATGCCCTCTATCCTCCTGAGCCGCCTGGCTATTTGCCTACTAGTATTGAGCAGCTAGCCATTGCAGCAAGGGATACTTTGGGTGACGGATCGGACCCATCATTGGTCGCGTCGCTGGACCCCGAAGGTTCTGAGATCACAGCGCGCCGTGACAAGGAGATTTCAGAGGGTTCGGAAGATCCTATTAGCCTCAAACCTGAAGTGCGACATTCACATATTGTGAACCAGTGAATGGCGTGGTATGGTTCACACATAGTGAACTAACGGATTGCATGTGCACGTCATTTCCAAGAGTCCCTTTAGCAAGGCTGCTGAGAAATATCCCAATGATCGACAGTCGATTATGGATGTTTACAACGTGCTGCGTCGTGGCACGTTCAATAGTCCTGCCGTGTTAAGGGGCGTATTTCCTTCGCTCGATAATTTCAAATATCAGAAGCGCTGGTGGGTGATAGACATAGGCGGAAATAATTTACGGCTGATAGCTGCAATTCAGTTCGTACACCAACGCGTATATGTGAAATACATTGTGACCCATGCTGAATACGATAAATTGAACTCGAGATACCTCAAAGGAGAATTATGATGCTTGCTACCGAATTTCAGGAAGTGACTGATAGTTTTTCCCACTTTTCCCAAGCTGCGAATCGATTTATTCACATCCGCAACAAGCGTGACTACCGCAAGACGCTGGATTTAATTGAAGAACTCATGTTTGAAGCAGAGGATTCAAAGTCGGACCCGTTGAATGACCTTATCAAGATGCTGGCTGATGCTGTCGACACGTATGAGTCGAAGCAGGACAGCATGGTGCAGTTTCACAACGAGGCCGAAGCTATTGATCCCGGCGTGTCCGCTTTACGTTTACTGATAGATCAGCATGCTTTGGGAGCGTCTGGGCTTCGTGACGAGATAGGCTCAAAGTCTTTGGTTTCCATGATTTTATCGGGCCAGCGGTCGCTTACCAAAGATCATATTACCAAGCTGTCAGGTCGTTTCGATATTAGTCCGGCGGTATTTTTTGGGCGCGTCTAACACAGCGCTCACTCGGACCAGAGAGTCCGTAGCAACACAATAAAACGTGTATTTACCGAATGTTAGCAGCGCGAAATGACCCGAATGGATTGAGTAAAATGGTGGGGTGGCGTCAAGAAGCATACTACTGGCCGGAAACTCAACGGCCGAACATATGATGAGATGCCTTTGGCAGTAGCACTATTACTAAGCACGGAAAATGGCTAATTATGAAAATTCCAGAGTGGGCAGACGAGACCTTATCTCGTGACCTCCCCATATTATGCTCCCGCGGTGAAAGTCAGGATTTAGAATATAAGCAAGAGTTCCCGAAAAACGCACGTGATCTGGGAAAGGAAATCGCTGCGTTTGCCACGTCAAATACTGGAACTATTATTATTGGAGTGTCCGACTTTGGGGAGCTGGTGGGATTACCCTCATGCCATTCACTCGAAGAGAGAGATCAAATCCTTCAAAGGTTGGGGGGGGGATATCAAGAGGTACTGTGAAGCCTTCAGTTTTTCCTACAGCGAGATTTGCAATAGAGGGAGACTCGGTAGTTTTGGTTATATCAGTACCAAAAGGCTCACAACCTGTTTACTACAGCAACAATGTTCCCTACATTCGCCATTTAACTGACGCCAGACCCGCGAATCCGCATGAGGTTCTTGATCGAGTTACAGAGTACTTAGAAAGGTCCGTCAACTCTCTGGAAGAGTCTGAGCCTGATGAGAAAATGCAACTGTATTCTGGTCTTGCTCGAATCCTGGTGGAGTATTAATTTTCGCCGACGAGGCCGGGGAACGCATGGTAAATCCGTGGCTTAACATGTGGCGTTCTGAGTTTGGCTATGCTGCGTCAGAACTTCGTGAACTCGCAGTCTCTCAGATCTCAATTGATGAGGGCGTTGATTCAGAGTTCAGGGAGCTTGCCAAATTGTTAGACCAAGTGGCAAATCTTCAACTCTACCTTGGTTCGGGCCCGGAGCTTGAAAATGTAACTAAGGCCGCTGGTGATAGAGCTGGCGACATGTTTGAAAAATATGTGGATGGGGCACCACTTGACGAAGAATCCCTGAGATTCGTGACAAATGAAATTGTAAAAACATCACGACAACTTCGAGATACTGGAGAGGGGCGGCGTTATGAGTACGGTTTTTGTAATTGGTGCCGGCGCTAGTTGTGAGGTTGGACTGCCAGTTGGTGAGGAACTCAAGGGCAAAATTTCACAGTTGTTGAACATTCAGTACGACAACTTTAGAACAAAGATGAAATCTGGAGATCACACAATTCAGCAGGCCCTCTGTAAAACTAACAATTACCACAGACTTGCTCTCGCCGCCCTCCGCATAAAGGATGCTTTACCACTTGCGATTTCAATAGATAATTTTATGCCTCGTCAGAAAAATACGTGGGTAGTTTTCGGCACAGGTAAAGCCCCAAGCGTATGATACAAGGCGATTTCAGCTGCGTGATAGGTTCGAAAACCATAGGCTTTTCTGGTAGTCAGTTTTGCTTTGGTGTTAAAACCCTCAACAATACCGCTGGAAAACTGCTTTTTAGCGCGAAACCAGTTGAGTAACAAAGGCCGGTGCCGCCTGAGCATTCTGGCCACTCTTTTCATGGGTTCAATCTTTGATCGCATTGTTTTTGTGCACCACTTGTCAAGAAATTCACCAGCCCAATAAGGTGAGATGTATTGCCAGAATAACTGAAACTCTTCTTTTAACAGGTAACTCCTGATCGACCTTAAATTGTACTTCAACAGATCTGCCAGTCGTGTCTCCTGTTTGGCTGTCAGGTTCTCCGGGCGTTTCAGTAATAGCCAACGGGTTTTCGTTAACACCGGTTCATATCCTTGCTCTTTTAACTCTCTGGCTTCCTGTGCTCGAACTTCATCAATGGCCTTACTCAGGTGGCTCATAATATGAAAGCGATCCAGAATATTCAGCGCATTGCCAGCCTTTTTGGCAATCACCGCAGGTACGGCTTCCACATATCACTGCAGATAAACTTCAACGCCTGGCTGCGTTCCTTGCCGAACCAGCGAAAGAACCTTAACAAGGTCTTGACCGTGCGTTTCTCGCCGACCCACAGCAAGCGCTTGCAGTGGCCGTCAATCTGGTAGACCAGCGTCAAATACCGGTGGCCTCGCTGCCAGGCGATCTCGTCAACACCAATGGCCTCAATACCTGACAAATCCTGATGCTTACGTCCCCAGATCACAGCGCGCTCTACCGAACAAAACACATGATCCCAGGTGGTGTGAAATGCCTCAGCCACTTCCTTCCAACTCAAGCGCTTCGCCCAACCGGCGAGAAACCAGGCATACGTCTCAGTCAGTCGGTGCTTGCCCTCCACCCACGGCATCCTCTCTACCCGAACACCACAGTCGGGACACGCAACCCGGCGCGGTGCATAGACAAAAAACACTTTGTTACCCCACATCGGGATGAACTCGAAACGCCGCTCAGGCAGGCTATCGTAACCGGGCCTTTTGCAACCGCAGCCGCTACACACCGGACGGCTGTTTAAACGGGCTTCTATCTCAACCTCAAGGGTTGGAACCGATGTGCCTTCAACCCAATGAACCGATCCATACACAAATGATTTGAATTTCTGCTCTCGATTGAGGATAGTCTTGATCTGCATCCTGTTCCTTTTGTTCTGTTTGACGGTTAGTTCGTACTTCCATCTTCTCAGAACAGGGGCAGGATGCACTACCCTCAAAACTCAAAAAGCTACCTCAATTGCAACGAATCCGTTATATTCTTACCCACAAATTTTCCTGAAGAGCCTGATTTAATTTGTTTGATAACTTCACCTGACACTCGTGATGTTTTATCTAAATTTTTATCAGCACTCATCAAAACGAGCGAAATTATCATGAAAAAATATATTGGAATAACTGGGATCATGCTGGCCTTATTGTTGCAGGGGTGTGGGTCAACTAGGCCAACGTGGGAACAGAACCCTATTCAACAAAGAAATGATGAACCAACAAAAAGTTATGAATTAGGTCGCGAGTATAAGGTTGCAGTAGGTGATGCAATTGTGAGTGCAGAAAAAGGCAATTTTATTACTTATTACGAACCACTATCAGAAGATGTTGAAATATGGGACGGAGACACTTTCAATGATTTTGATGATGAATATCCGTTAGCAGATCGAAAATGGTTTCCAAAATATAAATTTAAGGGTGCAGACGGTGACTATATATTGGTATCTCAAGCGTTTGAAGATGGAGAGGTTGGAATAATTGTATATGACAATGGCTCTATACCCCAAAACCCGGTCATAAAAGCAAATAGTGATGGTTCTTCAAAACGATACCCAATCGAAAGCAAATTAGGATCGAACCAGTTATTTCGTAAGATAACAGTGCCATTATCTGAAACCCACATGTTTAAGTTTGAATTAATATATACAGGCAAAACGAAAAATACTATTAGCGTGGTGTATAGAGAGTATGTTGATAGTTTTGCTAAATCTTCATTTTTTCAAAACTTAACATATGATTTAGATGAATCGAGTGACATTAAATTTAAAACAATAGAAATTAGAGTGCTGAATAGCACCAATTCTGAGTTGATTTTTAAAGTTTTAAAAGACGGTGATTTGAATTGGGTTCCGTAAGAAATCGTGACCAAAACAACTACGTTATGTTCACAGATTGGTCACATTTGCTTACTTTATGATCGGGTTACATCCAGCAACCCCAAAATAGGCGCTACATGTTGTTGTTTTGAGAGGGAAAAATGGTGGGCACGACTGGGATCGAACCAGTGACCACTACCATGTCAAGGTAGTGCTCTACCGCTGAGCTACGCGCCCCCATAAAACCAAACCTGATTTGCGATCACCACCCGAACCTGAAGTGTGATCATTCCCATGTGACCATTATATTTGGCCGACACGGGCGCGCATGATACCTCAAATCAGGCCCGCTACTCAACCAGTCCGGTGCACTTTAATCACCCGCAGACAATATATTGTGCCAGAGGGTAAATGCAGCTTTCGGTATGTGCCCGTCATCGGCATAATAGAGGAATGCCCCAAGACTTTGTCCACCTGCACTTGCACAGCGAATTTTCACTGGTAGACAGCACTTTACGACTCAAAGATCTGGTAGCCCGGTGCATAGAGTTGGGCATGCCAGCGGTTGCAGTCACCGACCAGTCCAACATGTTTTCGCTGGTCAAATTTTATCGAGCGGCAGTTGCAGCGGGCATCAAGCCGATTGCCGGCGCTGATGTGCTGGTCAACAGTCCTGCCGATCCGGATCAGTCCAGCCGTCTTGTCTTACTTTGCCAGAACAAGACCGGCTATCTGAATTTGTGCAAACTGCTCAGTAAAGGCTATCAGGAAGGCCAATACCATGGCATGCCTTTTGTGCGCCGCGATTGGGTTTCGATGCACTCTGAAGGGTTGATAGCTTTGTCTGCCGGTCGCGAAGGTGATATCGGTCAGGCGTTGACCAACCGGCATCCTAACAAGGCACGACAGTTTGCCCAGGCTTGGATGAAAGATTTCCCTAACCGCTTTTATATGGAGATTCAGCGCACTGGCAGGGATGAAGAACAGCGCTATGAACGGCACGCACTGGTGCTGGCTGCAGAGCTTGGCTTGCCGGTAGCAGCCAGCAATGACGTCAGGTTTCTGAGGCGCGAAGATTTCACCTCTCATGAAGCACGTGTGTGTATTCATGAAAGACGATTGCTATCGGACAAGCAACGTGATGCCCGCTATTCGCCTGAGCAGTATTTAAAAAGTCCGGCTGAAATGGCGAAGCTGTTTTCCGATCTGCCAGAGGCGATTGAGAACACCGCGGAAATCGCCAAGCGCTGCAATATGGAAATGGAATTCGGCACTTATTATCTGCCCGATTTTCCGACTCCCGATGGTGTGAGCATCGAGTCGTTTCTCAAAACTGTTTCTGCAGAAGGTCTGGCCAAAAGGCTGGATGCGCATGGACCTGCACACGATTTCACAGATGTTGACTATAACGAGCGCCTTGAGATGGAGCTTAAGGTCATCAACGACATGGGCTTTCCGGGCTACTTCCTGATTGTCGCCGACTTTATCCGTTGGGCCAAAAATAACGATATTCCGGTTGGTCCGGGTCGTGGTTCCGGTGCCGGCTCTCTGGTTGCCTATTGCCTGTCGATTACCGACCTCGACCCATTGCAATACGATCTGCTGTTCGAACGGTTCCTGAACCCGGAACGTATTTCCATGCCCGATTTCGATGTCGATTTTTGCATGGAGAAACGTGATCTGGTGATTGACTATGTGGCCGAAACTTATGGTCGCGACCAGGTCAGCCAGATCATCACCTACGGCACCATGGCGGCCAAAGCGGTGGTCCGGGATTGCGGACGCGTGATGGGACATGGTTATGGCTTTGTCGACAGCATCGCCAAGCTGATACCGATGGATCTGGGCATCACGCTGGCCAAGGCCTTAAAACAGGAACCCGAACTTCAGAAACGTTACGACGAGGAAGAAGATACTCAAGCCTTGCTCGATCTGGCCATGTCGTTGGAAGGCTTGACGCGAAATGCCGGCAAACACGCCGGTGGCGTGGTGATTGCGCCCACGCCTTTAACCGATTTTACACCGCTGTTTAGTGAAGAAGGCGGCGGCGGCGTTGTATCGCAGTTCGACAAAGATGATGTGGAAGCGATCGGCCTGGTCAAGTTCGATTTTCTCGGCCTGCGCACGCTGACCATTATCGATTGGGCCTTAAAAGCCATCAACCACCAGCGTGGAACTGAGGGCAAAGACCCGGTCATTCTCGAAGAGTTGCCACTCGATGATGTGGCGACCTACCGCCTGTTGCAGGACTGCCGCACCACCGCGGTGTTCCAGCTTGAATCCCCAGGCATGAAAGACCTGATCAGAAAACTGCAGCCTGATGATTTCAATGAAATCATCGCGTTGGTAGCACTGTTCAGGCCAGGCCCGTTGGAATCGGGCATGGTGGGCGATTACATCGACCGCAAGCACGGTCGCTCTGTCGTTAACTACCCTCACCAAGATCTGGAAATTATTCTGCAGCCGACTTACGGCATCATTCTGTACCAGGAACAGGTGATGCAGATTGCGCAGGTGCTGGCCAATTACTCACTCGGCGATGCGGACATATTGCGCCGCGCTATGGGTAAGAAAAAGGCTTCGGAAATGGCCAAGCAGCGACAGATATTTGTCGCTGGCGCCGAACAAAGAGACGTGAATGCCAAACTGGCCAACTACATTTTTGATCAGATGGAAACCTTCGCCGGTTATGGTTTTAACAAATCACATTCAGCCGCCTATGCACTGATTGCGTATCAGACGGCCTGGCTCAAAACCCATTACCCGGCAGCCTTTATGGCAGCGGTGTTGTCGGCGGATATGGACACCACGGATAAAATTTCAAGCTTTATCGATGAATGCCGCAAGATGAAATTAAAAACCCTGCCGCCCGACATTAATCAATCAGTTTATGCGTTTAAAATGACAGGCCCCCGCACCATCAGCTATGGACTGGGCGCCATTAAAGGCCTTGGTAAATCGGCGATTGAGTTCATCGAATTGGAAAGGGCGACATCCGGCGAGTTTGTCAGCCTGGACGATTTCTGCAACCGGATGGATTTGAGAAAAGCCAATAAACGCGGCATGGAAACGTTGATTCGCTCCGGTGCAATGGATGGTCTGGATCCTGATAAAAACCGTGCCCGATTACTGTACGACCTACCCCGCTGCGTGCATGCTGCCGAACAAACTCAACGGGATGCCGAAGCCGGGCAAAGCGACATGTTTGGCGCGCAGCCAGTTAGCATCAGCAGTGCAAGTGGCAAGCAGCCCTTATCCGAAATCGCTCCCTGGCCTGAACTGCAAAGGCTGCAGTCCGAAAAAGAATCATTGGGTTTGTACCTGACAGGTCATCCGGTCAAAGTACATCTGGCCGATATCAAGAATTTCGCCTCATGCCAACTGGGCAATTTGCATAAAAGCGTACCTAAAGAAACCAACAACCGGCGCGGTGTTGCGATGACGTTGGCGGTACTGGTTAGCCCATTGCGCCGCCGTACCCCGCGCGGTTATTTCATCGCAGTTGAAGACCATAGCGGCCGCGCTGATGTGTTTTTATCCAATGAAAGCTTCATGACCTATGCTGACTTGATGAACAAGGATGAGATCGTTGTTGTTGAGGGTAATGTGGCGGCGGATGATTTCACCGGTAGCTACCGTATCACCGCCAATCATATTATGTCTTTGTCAGAGGCCAAATCGAGATTTGCAAAGGGCGTGAATATTATGGTGTCCGGCCCGAATGACAACTTGTGCGATGCACTCGCATCCACGTTCAGCCCCTACCAGAATGGATCATCTCCGGTCTATGTGCACTATCGCAACCAGCGGGCACGGGTGAGCCTTGCACTCGGTCATAACTGGACCGTTAAGCCCTGTGAAGAATTGATTGCAGCGTTAAATGAGTTGGAACCGGTTAAACAGGCTGGTTTTCGTTATTAAGTCGGGTACCCTGCTTCGCTCAAATACATTGTTGTCAGCTGCCAGCTAACCGATAGCGCCGATACAATATATTGACCCGGCGCACATACTCCTGAGTTTCCTGATACGGAGGAATGCCGCCATATTTGCGCACCGCACCTGGCCCTGCATTGTAGGCAGCGGCTGCCATATCAACATCTTCATTAAATTCCTGCAATAAAATTGACAGATAGCGAGTGCCGCCTGCGATGTTACTGACGGGATCAAAAACATTAATGACATCCATTTCCCTGCCGGTTGCCGGCATCAACTGCATCAGCCCTTGTGCGCCTTTTGGAGAGAGCGCCTCTGGCCGGTAAGCCGATTCGGCATGAATGATGGCCCGGATCAAAGATTCATCCACCGCAAACACTTCGGCCGCCGCGCTGATTTCCTCATTAAACGACTGCCGGTTTAACGGAATATGCTCCCAATCGAGCTGGCGGCATTTGGGGTCTGAGGCGTAACAAGGGAAATCGAAAGTTATGACGTTTGGCTGGTTGACAGGCTTGATATTGGTGAGGTGGATAATGCCGTCTTTGTCGGTGAATTTGTAAACTTCCGCGCAAACAGATTGCACGCAAAGCGCGCCCAGTAATACTGCCAGCACGGTAAAACAATTCAGCCTTGAAAATCGAACGTTCATATAAGCCCTACTCAACAATACCGCGATTATGTCATAAAAATAGACGAATCACCCCTGTGCGCACCAGCCGGCCTGCCTATTGCTCGGCCGTATCTTCACGCCTTTCGCCCACCCGAATCATGCCTTCCTGGGCAACACTGGCAATCAGATTGCCACTGCGGTCATATATGGAGCCACGTGCCAGCGCACGCCCACCACTGCTGCTGGGGCTGTCACAAGAATACAACAGCCAATTATCTACACGCGCCGGACGATGGAACCACATTGCGTGATCAAGACTGGCCATGGTTAGTTTATCTTTTGCAATCGATATGCCATGCGGCAGCATTGCTGTCCCTATCAAGTGAAAATCGGATGCATACGCCATCAATGCCGAGTGAATGGATTCAGGCACATCAATCTTTTCGTTCAGACGAAACCAGATTTTTGAAAAAGGCGGTCTTGGGCTTGGATTGAAAACATCCACTTTATCCACCGGGCGGAAATCAAATGGACCTGTGCGCGAAAACCAGCGACGCAGTAACTGCGGAAACTGTTCCAGACAGTCGTTGGGTAAATCAAACTCTGACGACAGATCTTCTGGCTGCGGCACCTCAGGCATCTCAAACTGATGCTCAATTCCCTCTTGCTCTAATTGAAAAGAGGCCGCCAGGGTTAAGATGGGACGGCCGTGTTGTATGGCAACAACTCTTCTGGCTTTGAAGCTACGCCCATCCCGGTAACGATCAACGTCGTAAACAATGGGAGCCGCAGGATCGCCTGCACGCAAAAAATAGGCGTGCAACGAGTGAATGTTACCTTCATCAACAGTTCGGCTGGCAGCAACCACAGACTGCGCCAAAACCTGACCACCAAATACCCTTGGTGTACCTATATCGCGACTTTCTCCGCGAAACAGATTGACCTCCAGGTTTTCCAGATTCATCAACTCCAGTAATTCTTCTGTCGTATTGTTTGATTCGCTCATAATTTCCTTACCCGACCCAACGCTGTTTTTCGACATAGCTTTTCTTTGTGGTTTCTCTTTATAGTTTTACATTGTGCAACAATAGACACCTGACACAAACAAAACACCATCAAATATGACAAATAACGCAACTTTTTTGTGGCACGACTACGAGACTTTCGGGGCAACGCCTTTAATTGACCGGCCGGCACAGTTTGCTGCCATCCGCACCAATACTGATCTTGAAGTGATTGGCGAGCCGTTGAATTGGTATTGCCGGCCACCAACTGATGTACTGCCCCACCCGATTGCCAGTTTGATTACCGGCATCACACCGCAGGAAGCCTTGAAAAAAGGATTATCCGAAGCCGGGTTCGCAGCCAGAATTCATGCAGAAATGATGGAACCCAACACCTGCACCGCTGGCTACAACAGCATACATTTTGATGACGAGGTCAGTCGCAACCTGTTTTATCGTAATTTTTACGACCCCTATGAACGCGAATACAAAAACAATAACTCGCGCTGGGATCTCATTGATCTGGCACGAATGTGCTATGCCTTGCGACCGGATGGCATTGAATGGCCGGAGCGCGAAGACGGAATGCCGAGCTTCAAGCTTGAGCATCTGAGCACAGCCAATAACATTGTTCACGAAGGCGCACACGAGGCCTTATCCGATGTTATGGCCACCATTGGCCTGGCCCGCTTGATCAAGTCGAAACAACCGCGTTTGTTTGACTGGGCACTGGAGATGCGGGATCAACTTCAAGTTAAAAAGTTGCTCAATCCGTCAGACCCACAGCCGGTCTTGCACACATCCTCTCGTATCCCCGCCAGTCGTGGCTGTACGACGCTGGTGTTGCCGGTCAGCGTCTATCCTGATCGCAATAAATCCGTCATTGTCTACGATCTCATGACGGACCCGGAACCGCTTTTACAATCCACCGCCGAGGAAATTGCAGATCTGGTCTTCATCTCAGCGGCTGACCTGCCGGAAGGTGTAGAACGAATTCCGCTAAAAGCCATTCACTGCAATCACGTGCCGATGGTTGCGCCTGTCGCTGTGCTTAAAGGTGTTGATTGCGATCGTATAGGGCTTGATCAGGAACGTTGCCTCAGCAACGCTGAAAAATTGAAAGCCGCCCTTCCGGAATTGAGCAGCAGAATCATGGATGTTTTCAAACCCCACCCGGGAGGCGATCAACGCGACCCCGACCATATGATTTACTCCGGTGGATTTTTCTCCCGAAGCGATAGAAGTCAGATGAATAGAATCATTGCAACGCCAACCGATCAACTTGGCCAAATCAACTGGAATTTTGCCGATTCACGGCTGCAAGAAATGCTTTTCCGGTATCGTGCAAGAAATTTCCCCGGCAGTCTCGACAATCAGGAAATTGACAAGTGGTGCGTTGAAAGGCTGGCCCGATTGGAGTCCCCAGACGACTCCCGACAACTTAATTTCGAAAGTTTTGCAGCAGAAATTGCAGCAGCAAGAGAGGCTTACACGGCAGACGGCTGGGCACAAAAAATTCTTGATGAACTGGTTGCGTGGGGACGTCAATTATCACTTCCTGAAAACTTGTAGGCCTCAACCTCATTTCAACGACTTAACGCACCTTTCTAGATTCAGCGCGAATTATTTATACACAAGTCGCTGATTGTTCACAGAGAAGGACCAATCGCTCCTTTCATTACAGAAATATGACCAAACGACACTTGTAACTCTTTGTATTTTAAATATTTTAGCAATTTGATCAATTTTTAACCAATCAGTAGACCCGCATACGCGGGTTACGCATCTACCACATTACACACAGGGTTATCCACAGCTTGTGTGGATAACCTCGCTAAGCGGCATTTACGTCCAACAAAGCCTGTTCCGGTCGAGCCGAAGACGGTTGACCCAGTGGTTGACGATAGCCACCTGCGGCACGTATCAAGCGCCGTTTTGCCGAGGGTGAAACGAACTCAACGTGGCTGCCATCAGAAAATTGCAACATCCATATTCTGTGCGGCGCTCCGGCATCTCCGCGAGTTGCTACGACACCGGTAATCGTCTTGCCAACCAATTCAAATTCAGTGTTCATTTTGCTTCTCCTTGTAGCTTGAGTCTATTAAAGCAAAGTTGATTCTCAAATCATGAGAGGCACATGGAAACTACAAAAAACAACGACAAGCACCTACAGCGAACAGCGCCATCAACCATTATGTAATTGATTGCAAATGGCTAATCTGTCTCTACCCCGCTAGCACGGGCTACACTTTTTTAAATCATCAAACGAGGGGAAACTTATGAAGACATTACTCATTTTTCTAGCCACAGCTTTGTTCAGTGTTTGGGCATGGGCTGCATCACCGGTGAACGTTAACACCGCTTCCGCAGAGCAACTTTCTGAAGCCTTAAAAGGTATAGGCCAGAGCAAAGCCGAAGCGATCGTAGCTTACCGGGACGCAAATGGTGTGTTCAAAAACGCGGATGAACTGGTCAATGTCAAAGGCATTGGCATACGGACTGTCGATATAAATCGTGAATTTATCCTGCTGGATAATAGCGAATTGGCGGCCAGTCAATAATCGAACCGGTTGAACCGAAGCGGTTGAATCAAACTGATTTTGCCACCCCGGCTGAACCATCCCGGTTAGGTCATACCGGTTAAGTCAGGCCAGCCACAACAACACCCGGCCACCTTGCGTGCGCCGGGTTACTCAACCAGTAGACGACTGCCAAATGCATGTGCAAGTGTGGAGTGGTCTGTATATTCCAGCTCCCCACCCAACGGCACGCCGTGAGCGATGCGGGTTATTCGAATATTATATTTTTGTGCCATCCGCTGAAGATAGTACGAGGTCGCTTCACCTTCCACTGTCGGGTTGGTGGCAATGATCATCTCTGTTGGTGGATTGGTTTCCAGGCGGTCGTTCAACAGGTCAAAGCCAAGCTCGGCTGGACCAATACCGTCCAACGGAGACAAACGTCCCAGCAGAACGAAGTACAGGCCTTGATAGGCGGTTGCCTGTTCTATTGAAAGCACATCAACCGGAGATTCGACCACACACAACAACGTCTGGTCGCGGCGAGTGTTGGAACATATAGAACAAACTTTCAGCTCAGTCAGATCCCGGCATTGCTGGCAGCGGCCGATTTTTTCCATCGACTCAGCCAGAATGCCTGACAACTTGACGCCGCCCTCGCGATTGCGTTCAAGCAAATGCAACGCCATTCTCTGAGCAGACTTGGGTCCAACGCCGGGCAAGCACCTCAAGGCATCGGTAAGCTGGTTCAGCAGCGGCTCGGACGACATATCAGAAACTAAGTGCCTTAGAAAGGCAGTTTGAAACCAGGTGGCAAGCTCATGCCCTGAGTCATGCCAGCCATGCGCTCTTCAGAAGTCGCTTTGATTCTATTAACCGCATCATTGGTCGCGGCCGCTATCAGGTCTTCCAGCATTTCCATGTCGTCATTAAGCGTCGGATCAATAGTCACCCGCTTAACAGCGTGCTGACCGTTCATCAAAACCGTCACCATGCCGCCACCGGCCTGCCCGGTCACTTCCAGATTGGCCAATTCCTGCTGGGCCTTTTCCATTTCTTTCTGCATTTGCTGGGCTTTTTGCATCAAGCCGGCGATATTACCTTTCATTACAATTACCTCGCTACTCTGTTCTTACTGAATGGGTTGTATGCTGTCAGCAACCACTGTTGCCGCAAACTTGTCTTTCAACTGTTGAACGGTTGGATCGTCTGCAATTGCGCGCTCCGCATCACTCATGCGACTGACCTGCGCTGCATGCATTTGAGTCGCAACCGATTGCACCGGCTCACTTGCCGAATGCAGATCCAATGACACCGGATGGCCCACGCGTTCAGACAAAGCGCTTTGCAAACTGGCCATAACTGATTCGGACCCCAGGTCTATCAGCGTATCGGGCACCAGAAATTTCCAGTTTTTGCCATCTGCTGATTCGAGTTGCATATTGCGCGCAAGTTCACGCGCAGGGCCACTTAAATTCAAACTGGTTTGCAAACTATTCCAGTCCGCGGAGTCTTGCGGATCAGACACCGAAGTTTCGGAAGTTGACGAATCAACCTTGGATGCTGAGCTTGCTTGTTCAACCATTGCTGGTTGATTGCTTGAGTCTGACTGAGCTGATTTTGCCGGCCCAGTTACTGCTGAGCCTTTGTCCTGCGTTGAGCCGCCACGCTGCCGAACTGGTTCCACGAATTTACCTGGATTTTCCAGCGCAGCCAACGCCGCCATTGCCCTCTGCGCTCCACTCATATCTGACTCAGTACCTGGTGGTGAAGAAACCGGGCCTGACGATGCCTGGGACGAAGCTGTCTGAGCCGAAGAAGTCGACGAAGCAGCAGGTTTTGCGACGGATGGTTTCGCCAGCGTTTCACTACCGGCCTCGACAGGTCGAAACGCCAACATCCGTAAAAGCGTCATCTCAAGGCCCGTTCGCGGATCAGGTGCCAGACCTATATCACGACGGCCGGAAATAGCAATTTGATAATAGAGCTGAACATCTTCGGGCGACAGGCGCGCTGATCTTTCGGTTAACGAATCCCAATCGGCCCTTTCCGGGTCCCTGAATTCCGGTGCAGCTTGAATCAAGGCCATTCGGTGCATAGCTTCGGCCAGTTCGTCCAACACCGTTTCAAGGTTGCGCGATTGCATGGAAAGATCATTGACGATCTGCATCAAATCCGAGGCTTTGGAATCAACTAAAGCATCGATGATGGCCGCGACATGAACATGGTCAATGCTACCCAGCATGCTGGCCACTTCATCATCTTTAAGGTTGCCGCCGCCAAACGCGATCGCCTGATCCAGCAAGCTGAGGCCATCGCGCATACTGCCGTCGGCAGCTCTTGCGATACGCATAATCGCCGAATCTTCAGATGGGATATTTTCTGCTTTCAAAATATGCGCTATATGCCCACTGATCTGGTCGGGCAGCAGACGTGTCAAAGTGAAACGCAAACATCGCGACAATATAGTCACCGGCAATTTTTGCGGATCAGTCGTCGCCAGAATAAATTTAACGTGCGGTGGCGGTTCTTCCAGCGTTTTCAGCAGGGCATTAAAGCTATGCCCGGACAACATGTGCACTTCATCGATGATGTAAACCTTGTAACGCCCCCTGGTGGGGGTAAATTGCACGGAGTCCAGCATTTCACGTGTGTCATCGACTTTGGTTTTGGAAGCCGCATCAATTTCCATCATATCGATAAAGCGACCTTCATCAATATCGACACAACTGGAACATTCGCCACACGGGGTTGAAGACACGCCTTTGTCACAGTTCAGGCATTTGGCCATAATCCGCGCAATGGTGGTTTTACCAACACCGCGTGTGCCCGTCAGCAAAAAAGCGTGGTGCACACGATCCTGATCAAGACCATTGACCAATGCTTGTACCACGTGTTCCTGACCGACCAGGTCCTTAAAAGATTGCGGACGCCATTTGCGCGCCAGTACTTTATAGCTCATCGCCTATAACTCATCGTCTATAGCTCATCGTTTGGGTCTCAATCCGACTACTCATGAAGTGAAAAAGGGTTCTTGGAATAACGATAACATATTACTGAGAGGTAGTATTGAGAGGTAATATTGAGAAGTATGACTGTTAGGATGATGGCAACCCCCGCCCACCTGACCCCGGCGCCCGAATCTGTCGTTGCCGCTGCTCCCTTCCGGGCCTGACGGGGTTCACAACATATCGTCGCGGGAAGGCCAACGGGGGCCACCACTGAGCCGCAAGCCCGAACATCTAACCAGAAGCTCAAACTTGCGGGACGGGAATTGTGCCGTAAGCCTCGCCAAGGTTCAATGGTTGATTCAAGCAATTTGCCCTGGCAGCAACTAAACAGGCAACTCTGTTGTGTATTTTGACTCAGTCAGCACAATACTGGAAGTTACTTCCTGCACATCCGGTAATTGTGAGAGCCGTTCAAAAAAGAACCTTTCGTAAGCCTCCAGATCCGGCGTTACGATTCGCAGTAAAAAATCAACCTGACCCAACAACAAGTGACACTCCATGACTTCGGGAAACTCGCCAATCGCTTTGCTGAATTCTGACACCTTGCTACGCCCATGCGCGGTCAGCTTTACATGTGCAAAAACCATGGTGTCAAAGCCCAGTTTTCTGCGATCAAAAACCATCCCCTGTTGCTTGATCACACCCGTTTCTTTAAGTCGCTGAATACGTCGCCAGCACGGCGATTGAGACAGGCCAATTTGTTCGCCGATGGCCGCAGCGGATAAACTCGCATCAGATTGCAATAACCGAAGAATCTTACGATCCAGACTATCTATTTTGATTTTCTGCATGGTTCATTCCAAGACCTGACTATTATTGGATATTGTATTCCTTATTTAATCGCCACGCAGGTTCTTTGCAATGCAATTCCAAACGGTTAAGCGTATATTAGCGGGCTAACACAATCCTCTGAGTTTCAGACTTTTTGGAGTCGACATGACATTTTTTACCAACCCGTCTTTTAACGGTCACGAATCTATCCATCAATTCCATGACCCGTCCAGCGGGCTCAAAGCTATTGTTGCCATTCACTCCACTGCCCTGGGCCCTGCGGCCGGCGGTTGCAGACGGTGGGTTTACGCCAGCGAGGAAGACGCCATTACCGACGCATTGCGACTGTCGCGTGGCATGAGCTTTAAAAACGCCATGGCCGGACTACCACTTGGTGGCGGCAAAGGCGTCATTATGGCCGGACCGGACCTGGCTGACGATAATGAATTATTCACCAGTTTTGGTCGTTTTGTTGATTCACTTGGCGGCCGCTACGTCACCGCTGAAGATGTCGGTGTATCAGTGGATAACATGCACGCGGTAAAACAGGTCACTAACTATGTGGCCGGATTACCGGGTTCAAAAGACTCTGCCGGCGGCGACCCTTCCCCATGGACCGCTAACGGCGTATTTTTAGGCCTGCGAGCGGCCGTGCAACACCGGCTTGGAGCTGAGTCGGTAAAAGGCCTGACCATAGCCGTTCAAGGTGTAGGCAAGGTGGGCTATGACCTGTGCAAGCATTTACACGAAGCCGGTGCCACGCTCATTACCAGCGATGTCAATCAGCAGAATGCGGACCGCACAAAAAACGACTTCGGTGCCACTGTCGTAGCGCCTGATCAGATCCTGCTCCAGCATGCCGATGTATTGGCACCTTGCGCCCTGGGAGCGATTCTGACAGATGAAAGCATCAAAAAAATCAACGCGAAAGTCATAGCTGGCGCCGCCAATAACCAGTTGGCGGATAAGCACAACGGCCTGCAATTGCGTGAACGCAATATCCTGTATGTGCCGGATTACGTGATTAATGCCGGTGGTATAATCAGCGTATCTTTGGAATATATGGGTAACAAGACGGCAGCTGACACCAAGGCACAGATCGCCTTGATCCCTCCCCGCCTGTCTGATTTGTTTAAATCCGCTGACCGACAAAGCAAGCCGACTAACGAAGTGGCTGACGCTATGGCCGAAAGCATCATCGCCCGCGGTAATTCCAATCACTCAACCATGCACTGACTGTAGCTGAGACACCAAACATATGAGCAAACAATCACGCCTGAACATACCGCATCCGTCTGCACGGCCCGGGGAAGAACCGGATTTCAGCTATCTGGCACTGTCCGACGCCGGCGCGGTTAAAAAGCCCGCACTCGACGCGTCCGTCAACGACATTGAAAATTTGACGCACGAATTGGTACGGGTTCTCGACGACAACGGCAAAGCCTGCGGCGAGTGGAACCCTGACTTGGACGAAGGTCAGTTGCTGGAAGCCTTGCGCTTGATGGTTTTAACTCGCCAGCTGGATGAGCGCATGCTGTTGATGCAACGCCAGGGCAAGGTCTCGTTTTATATTCAATCTCTGGGTGAAGAAGCAGTTTCCATTGGTCAGGGCATGGTGTTCGGACCAAAAGACATGATGTTCCCGTCCTATCGCAACCAGGGCCTTTTTATTCAGAGAGGCACGCGCATTGTCGATCTGATGAGCCAGTGTTTATCCAACACCAACGATATGTGTAAAGGCCGGCAAATGCCGATCATGTATCACAACAAGCAGGCGAATATTTTTTCTATCTCCGGCAACCTGGCAACTCAATACCCGCATGCAGTGGGATGGGCCATGGCATCTGCGATCAAAGGTGAAGAAAATATTGCTTCTTCATGGCTGGGGGATGGCAGCACCGCTGAAGCCGACTTTCACTACGCGCTGACTTTTGCAGCAGTTTACCAGGCGCCAGTGATATTAAACGTGGTTAATAACCAGTGGGCCATTTCCAGCTTTCAGGGTCTGGCCGGTGGTGAGCGCGGCGGCTTTGCAGCTCGCGGCCTGGGCTTCGGAATTCCGAGCATCCGAGTGGATGGCAATGATTTGCTGGCCGTATATGCAGTCACTGATTGGGCCACCAAACGCGCCCGCGCTGGCGGCGGCCCTACGTTGATCGAACATGTCACCTATCGCGGCGGCCCTCACTCCACCAGTGACGATCCGACACGCTATCGCCCCAAGAATGAATGGGCTGCATTTCCGCTCGGCGACCCCTTGAAGCGCTTCAAACAGCACCTGATTGCGCAGGGTTACTGGTCAGAAGAAAAGCATGCAGAACTCGAAAAAGAGATGAAAGCCGAAGTTATCAGTGCATGGAAAGAAGCGATTACCTACGGCTCGATGACGGACGGCCCGCAACTGGATGTGAATGAAATGTTTGATGACGTTTACGAAGAACTGCCGGACCACCTGATTCGCCAACGCGAGCAACTGGCAGCGCTGAAGGAATCGTCATCATGAGCAAAATGAACATGGTCCAGGCCATCAATTCTGCGATGGACATCATGCTCGAAAAAGACCCGAGCGTTATTATTATGGGTCAAGATGCGGGCTATTTCGGCGGTGTGTTCAGATGCACAGAAGGACTGCAGAAAAAATATGGTGAATCGCGCGTTATTGATGCGCCGATCGCAGAAGGCGGCATTATCGGTACCGCCATCGGTATTGGCTTGAATGGACTAAGGCCGGTGGCCGAAATCCAGTTTGCCGATTACATCTACCCTGGTTTGGATCAAGTGGTATCTGAATTGGCGCGCATTCGCTATCGCAGCGGTGGTGAGTTCTTTTCACCTGTCACCATTCGCACGCCATGTGGCGGCGGTATTCGCGGTGGCCAGACGCACTCCCAGAGCCCGGAAGCATTATTCACGCACATTAATGGCATAAAGACGGTCATGCCTTCGACGCCGTATGATGCCAAAGGCCTGTTGATCAGCGCGATTGAATCGAACGACCCGATTGTCTTTTTTGAGCCAAAGCGCATTTATAACGGTCCATTTGATGGTGACCCAAACAAACCTTCTGTCGGTTGGGGCAGCCATCCGGGTGGTGAAGTTCCGGACGAGTATTACTCCATTCCAATCGGTGAAGCTTCACTGGTTGAAGAAGGTGATGATTTAACCATTATCACTTACGGCACGATGGTGCATGTTTCACAAGCTGCGGTGCGCAAAGCCGGCGTAAGTGCGGATATAATTGATGTGCGGTCGTTAGCGCCACTGGATCTGGCCACCTTGACCAAGTCTGTTGAAAAAACCGGGCGCTGTCTGATTGCACACGAAGCTTCGCGTTTTTGTGGTTACGGCGCCGAGTTGGTTGCCACTGTTCAGGAAGCCTGTTTCTGGCATCTGCAAGCGCCGATAGAGCGTGTCACCGGTTGGGACACCCCCTACCCGCACGCCTTTGAATGGGAGTATTTCCCCGGCCAGGATCGAGTGGTCGCCGGAATCAATAAAGTGATGGAGCCGAAATGAGCGAATTTACCTTTAAATTACCGGATCTCGGTGAAGGACTGGTAGAAGCAGAAATCGCCGAATGGATGGTTAAGCCGGGCGATGTTGTAGAAGAAGAAGATGTGATCTGCGCGGTCATGACCGACAAAGCCGCTGTGGAGCTAACAGCCCCTGTTACAGGCAAGGTGCTGAGCGTTGCTGGTGAGCCGGGTGACATGGTTGCTGTAGGTTCTGCTTTAATCGTTTTTGAGACCGGTGCCGGTGACAGCGCTAATGATCAAGAACCGGCTGCTGACCCTTCTGACGCTGAATTGGAAACAAGCAAATCAACCGAAGCGGCATTAGCGGCGCCTGCAAAAGTTTCAGACACAACTCCGCCAGCACCCGTCGCTGATTCCGCAGCCACCGACGGACGTCCGGCAAAAGTGCTGACCTCCCCTGCCATTCGCCAACGCGCGCGTGAATCAGGTGTTGATTTGAGCGCAGTGCAAGGCAGTGGGCCTCGTGGCCGGATAAAAAGTGCAGATTTGGATGCTTATATGTCCGGCTCAGCTTCAGGCACAACAGAAAGTCCAACGGGAAGTCCAACGGGAAATCAATCGGCAAGCGTGCGCAAGCAAGCTTCAACAGACATAACTGAAATCAAAGTAGTGGGATTACGCCGCATGATTGCCGAGAGAATGGCAACGGCAAATAGCGAAATACCGGCGTTTGCCTATGTGGAAGAATGCGATATTACCGCGCTTGAATCCTTACGCCAGCACCTGAACAGCAAAAAGTCTGCCAACGAACCGAAGCTGACACCACTGCCATTCATTGGTCTGGCATTGGTCAAAGCGTTGGCCCAGTTCCCGCAATGCAACGCGCTGTACGACAAACAACGGAATGTCATTTCACAATACGCAGCCGTACACATGGGAATTGCTACCCAGACGCCTACCGGTTTGAAAGTGGCTGTCGTCAAGAACAGTGACATTTTAAGCCTCGATGGACTGGCCGATGAGATTCGCCGCGTATCAACCGCTGCAAGAGACAACACCGCCAAACGCGAAGAACTGACAGGCTCAACCATTACGATCACCAGCCTCGGAAAATTGGGCGGCATCGTGACCACACCCATCATCAACCAACCGGAAGTCGGCATCATTGGTGTTAATAAGGCAGTAGAAAGGCCGATGGTGGTAAATGGTCAAGTGGTGATACGCACCATGATGAACCTGTCCTCATGCTTCGATCACCGCTTTGTGGATGGCTACGATGTAGCGCTGATGGTGCAGCTTATGAAAGGCTATCTGGAGCAACCTGCCACGCTATTTATGCCAGGCTAAGCAGCGTCTGTCGCCTGCTGCTGAATTTTTAGCCGCCATTTTTGCGGACCCAGCTGGTGCACCGATTGGCCACTGACATCCACGGCAACGGTGACCGGCATGTCCTTGACCTCAAACTCATAGATCGCTTCCATCCCCATTTCCGGGAAGCCCTGCACTTTGGATGACTTGATGGCCTGCGAGACCAGATAAGCAGCGCCCCCGACCGCCATCAAATAAACCGCCTGATTATCCCTGATCGCGGCAATGCCTTCAGGGCCGCGCTCAGCCTTGCCAATCATGCCCATCAGGCCGGTTTGCTCGAGCATCGTGCGGGTAAACTTATCCATGCGAGTTGCAGTTGTCGGGCCGGCCGGGCCGACAACTTCGTCACGTACCGGGTCAACAGGACCAACGTAGTATATGAAGCGGTCTTTAAGATCGACCGGCAGTTCTTCACCCGCCGCCAGCATGTCCACCATGCGTTTGTGTGCAGCATCCCGGCCTGTCAGCATTTTGCCGTTGAGCAGCAGGGTTTCACCGGGCTTCCACGCTTTGATATCTTCACGGGTTACCGTATCCAGATTCACAGAGCGGACGGTGCCCGACGCTTCACGGGTGATTTCAGGCCAGTCCGACAAGCTCGGTGCCTCCATCGCAGCAGGACCTGTGCCATCTAAAGTAAAGTGCGCGTGCCGGGTGGCCGCGCAGTTGGGGATAATCGCAACTGCTTTATTGGCAGCATGACTTGGGAAGTCTTTAACTTTGACATCAAGAACCGTCGTCAGGCCGCCCAGACCTTGTGCGCCAATGCCCAGCGCATTCACTTTATCAAATAATTCAAGGCGCAATTCTTCGGCACGATTGCTGGCGCCCTTTTTCTGTAAATCCTGAATATCGACCGGCTCCAGTAAAGATTCTTTGGCCAGAATCATGGCCTTTTCAGCGGTTCCACCGATACCAATGCCCAACATCCCGGGTGGACACCAACCGGCGCCCATCAAAGGCACCATTTTCAGTACCCATTCAACAATCGAGTCGGAAGGATTGAGCATTGCAAACTTGCTCTTGGCTTCAGAACCACCGCCTTTGGCCGCCACATGAACTTCAACTTTGTCGCCCACGACGATGTCGTAATGGATCACACACGGCGTGTTGTCGCCGGTATTTTTTCGCGCACCATCCGGATCAACCATGATGGAAGCACGCAGCTTATTGTCCGGGTTTGCATAAGCGCGGCGCACACCTTCGTTGACCATATCAGTCACGCTCATGTCTCCCTGCCATACAATATCCATGCCGATGGTTACAAACACGGTGACAATACCGGTGTCCTGACAAATCGGGCGATGCCCCATTGCGCACATTCTTGAATTGATCAGAATTTGCGCCATGGCATCTTTAGCAGCGGGGTTTTCTTCCCTTTCGTAGGCCGCGTTCATGGCCTGAATAAAATCGACAGGGTGGTAGTAAGAGATATATTGAAGCGCATCAGCAACGCTTTCGATCAAGTCATCTTGTTTTATGACAGTCGCCATGGGGTCATTCTCCCGTTCAGGTATCTGGTTTTTCTGAATAGTCCGCGGCCAGATTCGAAAGCGCTTCAACCGCCTTAAAATATTCAGATTTTAGTCGCGCACATAATTCTGCCGTTGATGGCACATCGTCAATCGCGCCAACACCCTGACCAGCCGACCAGATTGTTTTCCAGGCTTTTGCTTCATCGCTAACACCCTTCAAGTCGGCCTTTCCGCCCGCGCCCGTCAGTTTTTCCATATCAAACCCGTTCTCTTCCAGACTTTGACGCAGAAAATTGGCATGCACACCAGAGACCTCGGAGGTGTAGACAATATCTTCAGCATGGCCTTCAACAATCATTTCTCTGAAATGATCCGGCGCGGCGCTCTCAGTGGTGTTGATAAAGCGGGTGCCCATATAGGCCAGATCAGCGCCCATGGCCTGTGCCGCCGCAATTTGCGCACCGGTGGAAATAGCACCTGATAGCAAAATAGTACCGTCAAAAAACTGCCGGATTTCAACTACACAGGCCAAGGGGTTTAGCAGGCCAGCGTGTCCGCCGGCTCCGGCACTGACTGCAATCAATCCATCCACGCCCGCCGCCGCAGCTTTTTGAGCATGTCGCAGTTTGATCACATCGTGGAACACGACACCGCCGTAAGACTGAACCGCATCGACCAATTCAGCAACTGCACCTAACGAGGTAATCACCAGCGGAACTTTTTTCTTAACACAGATCGCCAGATCGGCTTCCAATCGCGGGTTGCTACGGTGCACGATCAAATTCACGCCAAATGGGGTTTCAATATTATCTTTGGCCAGTGCAGTTTGAATCTCGTCCAACCACTCTTCAAAGCCTTCACTGGTGCGCTGATTCAATGCCGGAAAAGTGCCGACAACTCCCGCCCGGCACGCCTCAATCACCATGGCGGGAGTGGACACCAGAAACATCGGTGCAGCAACAGCGGGTAACTTTAATTTGCCTTTAAATGACTTTGGAATAGACATCAGTAAAAGCTCTCGCCGGACTCAGCTCGCGCTCGCAGCCAGTCAGATACCTCAAACCGTTTGCCATAGGCAGCAGACATGCGATCGCATTCGGACACAAAGTGCTCAATGCCTACGGTATCAATAAACGACAAAGTGCCACCGGACCAGGGCGGAAAACCCCAGCCGAATATAGAGCCGATGTCAGCATCAACCGGATGCTCCAGAACGCCCTCTTCAAAGCAGCGCGCAGTTTCAAGCGACTGGCGGTACAACATGCGGTTCATGACTTCTTCAACCGCCGGTTGCTCCTCTGCTAACGGATACAGGTCCGCCAAGCCGGGCCACAGGTACTTTTTGCCGTCTTTGGGGTATTCGTAGAAACCTTTGCCAAAACGTTTACCCTTGCGATCCAGTTCTTCCACAAATTTGCGAATCACCGGGAAGGCTGTGGAATGCTCAAATGTGCCGCTCTGATCAACTTCGCTCTGATCAGCGGCAGCCTGCATGGCAATTTTGTATGCCAATTCAAGCGTCACCTCATCGGTTACCGCCAATGGCCCAACCGGATAACCTGCAATTTTCGCCGCGTTTTCGATCAACGCCGGGCTGATACCTTCTGCCAGCATGGTAATGCCTTCATTGGTTGAGGTACCAAATACTCGCGAGGTATAAAAACCCGGGCTGTCATTAACGACGATCGGGGTTTTACGAATCTGTTGGATGTAATCCAAACCACGCGCAATGGCTTCGTCAGAACTCTTTTTGCCCACAATCAATTCAACCAGAGGCATTTTGTCCACCGGCGAGAAAAAGTGCAGACCGATAAAACTTTCCGGCCGCCTGGACGCTTCAGCCAGGCCGGTAATCGGTAATGTTGATGTGTTGCTGGCAAAAATTGCTGTTGCAGGAATCACAGCTTCGGCTTTGGCCGTTACACCCGCTTTGATATCACGATTTTCAAAGACCGCCTCGATGATCAGGTCACAACCTTCAAGTTCAGCATAGTCCGCGGTTGGATGAATCAGGCTCAAGAGTGCCTGAGCCTTCTCTTGAGTGGAATAGCCCCGTTCAACCGCCTTGTTTAATAGATTTTCCGAATACGCTTTGCCTTTCTCGGCAGCCGCTATGTCGGTATCCAGTAAAACCACCTGCATACCTGCTTTGGCTGATACGTAGGAAATGCCGGCGCCCATCATGCCTGCACCCAATACACCGAGCTTCGCAACCCTGGCTTTTTCAATTCCTTTTGGCCGGCGCACCAGCTTGTCGGCAGCACCTTTGTTGACAAACAAACTGCGCATCATATTGCGCGCCACCACACCGGTCATCAGCTGACCGAAAAACTGCGATTCAATATCAAGCCCGGCATCAATAGGAACGATACAACCCTCATAGATCGCAGACAGTGCTGCAATTGGCGCCGGGTAATTGTGTTGTGTGGTGCCCGCAACCAATGAGGTCCCCACCATAAAGGTCTGGGCATTCCTGGGTGTGTTCGCACCTGCTCCGCCCGGCACCTTAAAGCCTTTAACATCCCACGGAGCAACAGGCCCCGGTGATGTCATTAACCATGCTTTTGCACGATCCAGCAAGTCTTCAGCAGCCGCGACCTCATGTATAACGCCCGCTTGCAACGCCTCTTGCGGAGTAAATTTTTTACCCTGCAGAATCATCGGCAAGGATTTTTCGATACCCATCAAACGCGGCAGACGCTGCGTTCCACCCGCGCCGGGTAATAAGCCGATACTGACTTCGGGAAAGCCCAGAACCGCTTTGGGGTTATCTGTCATTACGCGGTAGTGGCAAGCGAGACAAAGCTCAAGCCCGCCGCCAAGAACCAGGCCGTTGATTGCCACGGCGACAGGTTTGCCGCAGGTTTCCAACCGGCGGTAAATGCGCGACAGGCCAATACTCCATTGGTAACCTTCGGCCGCGGTTAAGCCGCGGTCATAAGCCGTCACCAACTCGGTGATATCAGCGCCTGCAACAAATGCAGGCTTGCCTGAGGTGATGATCACGCCTTTTACCGCGTCATCCGCTACGAATTTTTCGATATGCGCTGCCAGTTCCTCGTTGAGGACATCACACATCACATTCATGCTTTTACCGGGCAGGTCCAGCACCAGGGTGGCGATGCCATCCGCATCCAGGCTGTATTGAATTGCCGAGGCGTGTTGATTGGCCAAGTTATCTTGTTTATCTGTACTCATAAATGTGTTCCGAATGTCTGGTTTTATGTCTGCGAAGCGTCAATCACCAATGATCAAACCGTCGATGATCAGACGCGCTCAATTATCGTGGCTGTTCCCATACCTGCACCAATGCACAAGGTCACCAAGGCAGTGGAGAGGTCGCGCCGCTCCAGTTCATCCAGCACGATACCCAGAATCATCGCACCGGTCGCTCCCAATGGGTGACCCATCGCAATCGAGCCGCCATTTACGTTAATCTGATCATGTGGGATGTTGAGTTGCTGCATGTAGTGCAAAACCACTGCTGCAAACGCCTCATTGAGTTCAAACAGGTCAATATCAGAGATGCTCATACCGGCTCGTTTCAGCACTTTTTCAGTCGCAGGCGACGGCCCCGTCAACATAATGCTGGGCTCGCTACCGATAGATGAGAAAGCGCGAATGCGGGCACGTGGTTTCAGGTTCATACGTTTACCGGCCTCGCCACTGCCTAACAATACCGCCGCAGATCCATCGACAATGCCACTGGAATTGCCGGCCGTGTGTACGTGGCGAACCGTTTCCACCTCAGGATAGCGTTGCAAAATGACCGCATCGAAACCGCCCTGCTCGCCCGGGATCACAAACGCAGGGTTCAATTCAGCCAAACTACTGGCCGTTGCATCAGGTCGCATGTGTTCATCGTGATCTAACACCACTCTACCGATGTGATCCTTGATCGGGACTACCGAATCGTTGAACCAACCTTGTTTCCAGGCATGCGCCGCCCGCTTCTGCGATTCTGCTGCATAGCTATCAAGATCGGAACGTGAAATACCATATTTGGTCGCAATCAAGTCTGCACTGACGCCTTGTGGCGTGAAATACGTTTTATAAGCCACTTGAGGATCCGTTGCCCAGGCACCGCCATCTGACATCATAGGCACCCGCGACATTGATTCGACACCCCCGCCAATCGTGACATCTGACTGTCCTGACATGATCTGGGCGGCTGCAGAGTTGACAGCCTCGAGACCTGAAGCACAAAACCGGTTTAGCTGCTTGCCCGGCACACTTATCGCGTAATCAGCATTCAATACCGCCACTCTTGCGATATCTGCACCCTGCTCGCCCACCGGTGAAACGCAACCCAGCACCACATCATCAACCAGCGATGTGTCCAATTGATTTCGGTCACGCAGTGCGGCCAGCACCTGGCTTGCCAGATTGATGGGGGTAATCGGGTGCAGGGACCCGTTTGCTTTGCCGCGGCCGCGTGGGGATCGGACATGGTCATATATGAAGGCTTCGGTCATTCTCATTCCTTGTGTCAGTTCTCAATATTCTACCAGATGTGCACAAACTGTTGCCGATTCGGCACTGCCATCATATTGGTTTCCGTTGTACACTTCCGGATTCAAAAATTCACCTGAACTACAGGAAAATACCCCGGAATGACATCACTCACAACCGTTAAGCTGCAAGCTCCTTACCTAATCCTTATCGGTGACCTGACCGATCTGACAAACGCAAAAACAGGCATGGGCATCGTCGACTGGCGACCGGAACTGGTCGCAGGGCAATTGCGCTTTGAGGGTTGCACCGTTGATATGGGCGTGCCTGACATGAGCGTGGCTGAAGCTGCTGCCGCTGGCGTCAAAAGCCTGTTGATAGGTGTGGCACCCATAGGTGGCGTGGTGCCAGAAAGTTGGTGGGCATCAATTGAGGAGGCAGCTTCCGCTGGCCTGGATATCATTTGCGGTCTTCATTTCAAGTTAGCGGAGTTTCCCAAGCTGGCTGCTGCAGCTGAAGTTTCCGGCGCCAGACTGATCGATGTTCGCAATCCACCCAAACATATACCGGTTGGCACTGGCATCAAGCGCTCAGGCAAGCGCGTATTGATGGTAGGAACCGACTGCGCGATTGGTAAAAAATACACCGCGCTGGCGTTGGAACGCGCCCTGCACAAGGCTGGCATGAACGCTACATTCCGCGCCACAGGGCAAACCGGCATCATGCTGGCTGGTGAAGGTTTGCCAATCGATTCGGTGGTCGCTGATTTTATTTCCGGTGCGGCTGAATTAATCTCACCTGCTAACGAAGCAGACCACTGGGATGTGATTGAAGGTCAGGGTTCCTTGTTTCACCCCGGCTATTCAGGTGTGAGCCTCGGTTTGCTACATGGCTCGCAACCCGATGCACTGGTGTTGTGCCACGACGCAACCCGTAAAGCAGTATCCGGTTGGGAGCATTACCCGCTTCCCAGTATTGCAGAGGCCATCGAGTTGCACCTGATGATGGGACGACGCACCAACCCTGAAATCCGTTTTGTCGGCATCAGTGTCAATACATCCAAACTCCCGAAGGACGAGCGTGAAAAGTATTTGAACGACTTGAGCGCGCAAACTGGGTTGCCTTGCATTGATTGCATGATTGATGGCTGCAGCTCGATTGCTGCCAGAATTCAAGCGGGATTCACCGCCTGAGTTTTCTATTCACCGAAGAAGCAGGGTTTGCCTGGTGCAACCCCCAACCGCGGATATAAAGTTATGAAATTAAGCGCGCACATTGCGAATTGGGAGCTGACCCAACCTTTCAGTATTACTGGTAAAACATGGACAACTACACCCAGCTTGGTAGTGGAATTGAGCCAGCACGGTCATGTCGGCCGCGGTGAAGCACAAGGTATTTATTATCTGGAAGAATCAGCAGAAAGCATTTTTACCCAGGTACATGAGCTTGCAGCTGACATCCGCAATGGCCTGACCCGGGAAGCCTTGCAAGACATTTTGCCAGCTGGCGGTGCCCGTAATGCGCTCGACTGCGCCCTATGGGACCTGGAGTGTAAGCGCTCCGGAAAAAGCATTTGGGAAATCACCGGCATTGATCCAAAGCCTGTGACTACCGTTTTCACCATTGGGTTGGAAAGCAGTCCTGCAGACATGGCCGCAAAAGCCGCGGCTGCCAGTGACGCACCGGTGCTTAAAATCAAACTGGATGGCCACAATCCTTATGAAAAGCTCGCCGCCATTCGTGCTGTAAGGCCAGATGCTGTGCTGGTCGTAGATGCCAATCAAGGCTGGAGCTTTGAGCAACTCCAGGAATTAATACCTTTATGCGTGCCACTGAATCTGTCGATGATCGAGCAACCATTGGCGCGCGGCAATGATGCCATGCTCGAAGGATTTGAATCTGCCATTACTCTGGCAGCTGACGAGTCCTGCCTGCACTGCGGCGAACTCGAAGTAGCGGCCAAGCGTTACAGCATGATCAATATCAAGCTGGATAAAACCGGTGGTCTGACCGAAGCGCTAAAGCTGGCAAAAGCAGCAAGACAAGCGGGCTGTAAACTGATGGTAGGAAATATGACAGGGACTTCCTTAAGCATGGCCCCTTCTTTTGTGATTGCGCAGCTTTGTGACTTTGTGGATATCGATGGGCCATTATTGTTGAAGTACGACCGTCCTCACGGGCTGATTTACAAGCGCGGAGTGGTCGAAGGATTCGAGTCCCAATTGTGGGGCTAACCGGATGAAAAACCAGCGTTGATTATTGCTGGTTTTTAATGTCTGAGGCGTTACAATCCTACGACGCGTTGTATTTCATCGCGCCCTAAGCCAAATCTGTAAGGATAAAATACCGTGTTTGACCACCTGCAAGCCGTACCGCCAGACCCGATTCTGGGCCTGATCTCTGCCTACGCCGAAGATAACAACCCCAGGAAAATTGATCTGGGCATTGGCGTTTACAAAGACGAGCAAGGCGACACGCCGATGCTTAATTGCGTAGTGGCCGCAGAAAAAACCTTGCTGCAGACCCAAACAACCAAAACCTATCTTGGCCCACCAGGGGTGGTCGGTTTCAACGCCGCTATGACCAACCTGTTGTTTGGTGCCGATAGTGAAGCCGTCCAAAGCGGCCGTGTCGTTACCATACAGACACCAGGCGGTACCGGCGCATTGCGGGTTGCCGGTGATCTGATCAATACGGCCACACCGGGTGCCGGTATATGGGCCAGTGACCCAACCTGGGGCAATCACCTGGCGTTGTTCCCGGCTGCAGGCCTGAAGATGCACAGCTATCCCTATTTCGACGCGCAAAATAGCAGCCTTCACTTTGATGACATGATCGCAGCGCTCAAGCAACGTGGCGCGGGCGATATTGTCCTGTTTCACGCCTGCTGCCACAACCCCAGCGGCGTCAGCCCCAGCCCTGAGCAGTGGGAAAGCATCAGCGATGTTGCTGCAGAACGCGGTTTTACGCCTATGGTTGATATTGCCTACATGGGTTTTGAGCGCGGTATCGAAGAAGACACATTGGCTGTACGCCTGTTTACCCGGAAATGCCCGGAAGTACTGGTGGCGAGTTCTTGTTCAAAGAATTTTGCCATGTACCGTGAGCGCGTTGGTGCAGTATCGGTAGTGTCCAAAAATGCAGATCAATCGCGGATTATTGCCAGTGTGATCAACAACGTTACCCGCAAAAACTATTCGATGCCGCCAGCCCATGGCCCGGCCGTGATTGATATCATTCTGCGCTCTGATGAATTGACCCGGCAATGGGTATCTGAAGTGGCGGGCATGCGTAACCGCGTGAACGGTTTGCGCCAGACACTGGCAGAAAAAATCAAAGCGAAAGAGATCAAGCGGGACTTTTCCTTTATTCAGCGCCAGACAGGTATGTTTTCTTTTTTGGGAATCAGCCCTGCACAGGTACAACGTCTGCGTGATGATTTTTCAATCTACACCGTCAGTTCTTCACGCGTGAATATCGCGTCATTCAACCAGTCCAATCTCGACTACTTTGTTGACGCGTTGGCTGCCGTACTGGGCGAGTAATAATCGCCCTTATTCCAGTTCAATCACCAGATCGTCCTGACCCAGCAATTCCCCGGCACTTAAATGTACCGCCGCTACCTTGCCATCGTAGGGAGCGGTGATGGTGGTTTCCATTTTCATGGCCTCGATGGTAAACAGCGGCGCATCTTTTTCGACTGCATCACCTGCATTCACCAGTACTGCCGATAGACGCCCCATCAATGGCGAGCCAACTTCGTTACGCTCTGTCACTTTGCGGTGAGCGGCCGTTTTAGGCACCACTGACTCATCCCGAACCTGCACACTTCTAGCCTGGCCGTTAAGCTCAAAGGTCACTCGACAGAAACCATTGTTATCCGGCTTGGACCGATATATATAACGAATAGCAATGGTTTTACCACGCTGCAATTTGACCAGAATTTCATCACCCTGGCGCAGCCCGTAAAAGAATGCGTGGGTTGGCAGGTAGTGAACTTCGCCAAACTCTTTCAAATGCTCGTAGTAGCCGCGAAAAACCTTCGGATACATTTTGTACGACAGAAAATCCAACTCAGTCTGAGCTTTGTCGAACTCGTCCTGAAACGCTTTGAATTCATTCTCAAAATCAACCGGATCCAGCACAGACCCTGGCGGCTCTGCTAAAGGCTTTTTGCCCTTCAAAATCAAGGCACTCAGTTCTGCCGGGAAGCCGCCATCCATCTGACCCAACTTGCCGGAAAACAGATCGACCACAGAATCAGGGAACGCCAGGGTATCACCCCTGGCCATCACATCAGTCTCATCCAGAGAATTGGCGGTCATAAACATGGCCATATCACCCACCACCTTGGAAGAAGGCGTGACCTTGACGATATCGCCAAACATCTTGTTAACCGTGATGTAATTTTTCTTGATGGTCTCGAAACGATGCTCCAGACCTAATGCAATGGCCTGTGGACGAAGGTTGGAGTACTGCCCACCCGGGATTTCGTGGTCGTAGACCTCCGCCGTGCCCGCTTTAAGGCCGGATTCGAACGGATAATAGTACTCACGCACCGCTTCCCAATAGTTGGAGTACTGGTTCAACGAATCCAGATCAAACGGCTGCTCACGCTCCTGACCCTGCATCACGGCAATTAAAGAGTTCATATTAACTTGCGATGTAAGGCCCGACATGGAGCCTAAGCAAACATCAACGACATCTACATCAGCCTCGATGGCCTTCAACAATGTAGCACTCTGCACAGAAGATGTGTCGTGGGTATGCAAATGAATCGGAATATCCACGGCTGATCTTAACGCAGGGATCAGCATTTGTGCTGCATACGGCTTCAAAACGCCGGCCATGTCTTTCAACGCCAGCATGTGCGCGCCCATGTCTTCCAGTCTGCGCGCCATATCCAGATAGTATTGCAGACTATAGCGGTTGGAAGGGTCTGTGTTGGTCACATCACCGGTGTAACAAATGGTTGCCTCGGCAATGCCGCCGGTGCGCTCGCGCACGACCTCAATGGAGCGTTTCATGCCCTCGACCCAGTTCAGCGAGTCAAAAATCCGGAACACATCGATGCCGTTTTCCCAGGATTTCTCGATAAACTTCTCAATCAGATTATCCGGGTAGGCTTTGTAGCCCACTGCGTTCGAGCCGCGGAACAGCATCTGCAACAGAATATTCGGCACCGCATTGCGAATCTGCTGCAATCTCTGCCATGGGCATTCACGCAAAAAGCGCATGCTCACATCAAAGGTCGCCCCGCCCCACATTTCCAATGAAAACGTCTGCGGATGCGCCTTGGCGAAGCCTTCGGCAACCGCCAGCATGTCCTGCGTACGCATACGGGTTGCCAGCAATGACTGATGGGCATCGCGCAGGGTAGTGTCGGTATATAAAATATGTTTCTGGTCTTTCACCCAGCCACAGAAAGCATCCGGACCCATTTCATCAAGCAGGTTTTTGGTGCCTTTGGGGTGCTCTGCCAATCTTGAGAATGGTGGAATAATCGGCTTACGGAATTTGCGTTTGGAATCAATCTCTTTGACGTCAGGACTACCATTGACGGTCAGGTTGGCAATATAGCGCAAAGTCTTGGTTGCGCGATCAAAACTCTTGGTAATCTTGAACAGTTCCGGGTGGTTCTCGATAAATGCCACGGTGGCATTGCCGGATATAAAGGCCGGGTGCTCAAGCACATTTTCCAGAAACGGGATATTGGTTTTAACGCCGCGAATACGGAACTCACGCAATGCCCGGTGAGCACGATCGATGGCGCCTTCCAGCGTACGCCCCTGGGCAGTGACCTTCACCAGCATCGAATCGAAAAACGGCGAGACCCTTGCGCCGGTATAAGCCGCGCCCACATCCAGACGGATACCAAAGCCGGCTGCACTTCGATAAGCAATCAGCGTTCCATAATCCGGTTGAAAATTATTCTCCGGATCTTCAGTAGTGATACGGCACTGAATAGCAAAACCACGACATTGGATGTCGCTCTGCTTTTGAATATCAATTTCAGGGTCGGTCAGGCGATAACCCTGCGCAATCTGAATCTGGCAACGGACAATATCAAAACCGGTCACCTGCTCGGTAACGGTGTGCTCTACCTGAATACGTGGATTAACCTCGATAAAGTAGATGTTCTCTTCTTTATCCACCAGAAACTCGACGGTACCGGCATTGCTGTAGCCCACATGGCGGGTAATAGCCAAAGCAAATTCATATAATTTGTCACGGGTTTCCTGCTTGAGCGAGAAACTCGGCGCCACTTCCACCACTTTCTGGAAACGACGCTGCACCGAGCAATCCCGCTCGTACAGATGCACCAGGTTGCCTTCATTATCACCCAATATCTGTACTTCGATATGCTTGGGAGATTCGATAAATTTTTCCAGAAAAACGGTATCGTCACCAAATGACTTGGCCGCTTCATTACGAGCATCAGTAAAGGCCCCTTTGAGGTCTTTCTCCGTGCGCACAACCCGCATACCACGGCCGCCGCCACCGGATGCCGCCTTTAACATCAATGGATAGCCAATTCGATTGGCCTCACCCAAGGCAATATCATAGCTATCCAGATCAACCTGCGAGTCTTCAATGACGGGCAAGCCGGCCTCGATGGCATTCCGCTTGGCCTGAATCTTGTCACCCAGCATGGCCATCGCTTCTGGCGTCGGGCCAACAAAAATAATACCCTCTTCGCGGCAGCGGGTAGCAAATTCAACATTTTCAGACAAAAACCCGTAACCCGGATGAATCGCATCAACCTGATTCAGCTTGGCGATCTCGATAATCGCTTCGATATCCAGATACGGCTTCAGCGGTTCGTCATCATCACCAATTTGATAAGCCTCATCTGCCTTGTAACGATGTGGCGAATAGCGATCCTCGTGCGTATAGATACTGACTGTGCGGATGTAGAGTTCAGAAGCTGCGCGAAGAATCCGGATCGCAATCTCGCCACGATTGGCGACAAGAATCCGGTTGATTTTGCTGATTACTGGTGTAGGTTCATTCATCGTTTTGGTCTATATACCTGCCTAGGCTCCGTAACCGTACATGGATTTAACTTCAAGAAATTCATCAAAGCCGTGAGAGCCCCATTCGCGCCCGTTGCCAGACTGCTTGTAACCGCCAAATGGTGCCATTGGATCAAGAGATGCACTGTTGATATGCACCATGCCGGTTCTGAGCTTTGAAGCCACCGCACGGGCCCGATTTAAATCAGAGGACGTCACATAGCCGGACAAACCGTAAGGGGTGTCATTGGCAATGCGAATCGCATCTTCCTCGTCTTCGTACGGCAGGATAGATAACACCGGACCAAAAACTTCTTCGCGCGCAATCGTCATGTCATTGTTGACGCCCGAAAAAACGGTCGGCTTCACATAAAACCCTTTGTCCAGACTATCCGGCCTGCCGACGCCGCCAGCAGCCAATATCGCACCTTCGTCGATACCCTGCTGGATCAAGTCCTGGATTTTATCGAACTGAACTTTAGAAACAACCGGACCTACCACTGTTTTCTCGCCCTGCGGATCACCCACTACGGTTGCATTGGCGCAAGCCGCGGCAATGGCTGTAGCCTCTTCAAGACGATCTTTGGGGACCAGCATACGGGTCGGCGCGTTACAGGACTGTCCGGTGTTATTGAAACAGCTGTTTGCACCATGACTGACGGCCTTTTGGAAATCCGCGTCATCCAGAATGATGTTGGCAGACTTGCCACCCAACTCTTGTGCCACGCGTTTGACACTCGGCGCCGCATTTTGAGCGACCAGAACACCCGCCCGGGTGGAACCTGTGAAAGAAATCATGGCGATATCCGGATGACTGCTCAGACGCGAGCCCACCACAGGTCCATCACCATTCACCAGGTTGAACACACCGGCTGGCACACCAGCTTCATCAATGATTTCAGCCAGAATCATGGCATCAAAAGGCGCGATTTCACTGGGCTTGAGCACCATGGTGCAACCAGCGGCCAGCGCAGGCGCCACTTTGACCATGACTTGATTCATCGGCCAGTTCCATGGAGTGATCAATGCGCAAGGCCCGATGGGCTCTTTTGCGATCATCGTGGTGCCACGGGTTTCTTCAAATACGAAGGTTTTTAAAACTTCAATAGCTGCCGACAAATGCTGAATGCCGCTGGCCGCCTGTGCATGTTTTGCCAATTTCCATGGCGCGCCCATTTCTTCCATGATCGCGGTAGCAATTTCATCCTGACGGCGCAGGAAAATTTCGAGCATTTTCTGCATTAGTTCCAGGCGTTGTTCACGGCTGGTGGCCGCAAAAGCTGGTGCCGCACGGTTGGCGGCTGCCACTGCTTTGTCAACGTCCTCAACTGAGCCCATGCTAATGTGCCCACAAACCTCTTCAGTGGCCGGATTGATAACGTCAAGTGTATTGGCATGGACCGGGTCGACCCACTTGCCATCAATATAAAACTGCAACATATCTCGCATTTAATTTCTCCAAATAGATAGCGTAATGATAGCCTTTTGAGAGAAGTTATTGGGGATATTTGGCCAATGAATTTAACGCTACGGATTTACCGCTATGAATTTAGATAAATCGCATCAATGAGATACTTTAAAGCTGGTTTTTGTGGAAACGTCCCTCTTTCATGATCGCCAAATAGTGCTCACCGTGACCCGCCAACAAGCTGATGTCATCCAGCGGGTTACCATCCACGACCAATATGTCGGCAATCGCTCCAGGTGCAATTACACCCAACTGCCCTTCCCGGCGTAATACCTGCGCACCCACGCTGGTGGCGGATGCGATAATTTCATGGGCGGGCAACACTTCATTGCGCAACAGGAATTCCTGAGCGTGCATTTCCTGATTGCCGATGATGTCGGTGCCGAAACCCATTTTCACACCGGCGGATTTGCAGATCTCCAGTGATCGCATGCCAAACTCTCTGACTTTCTTGAGCTTGTCCAGCATCGCTTGCGAATAACCAGCGCTTGCCGCGTGTTTGGCCTGTGCTTCATAAGCTACCAATGTGGGCACGACAAAGGCATTTTTGCTTGCGGCTAACTCTGCTGCGTCTTTATCGATCAGGTTCGCATGTTCGATCGTGCGGACGCCTGCATGCAATGCACGGGTAATCGCTTCAGCCGAATAAGCATGTGCCAGCACATAAGTACCGGCGCGGGTAGCTTCATCTACTGCCGCTTCAATTTCATCGTTAGAAAACTGGCAACCTTCCAGTGGGTCGTGTGGAGAAGAGACACCACCAGAAACCATAATTTTTATCTGATCAGCGCCTTTACGTAATTCATCACGCACCGCATGGCGAACCTGATCGACGCCATCTGCGATTCTCGATGTCAGGTGCAATGCGCTGCCACAACTGCACATCACCGAGTCATCGGTACGGCGGCGAAAATCTCCGTGCCCACCGGTTTGGCTGAGCGCACGCCCTGAAATAAACAAACGCGGACCTGCTATCAACCCTTCATGAACCGCCTGCTTCAAGCCCCAATCACCACCCGCGGCATCGCGAATGCTGGTAAACCCGCGATCCAGCAACCCGTTGAGCACGACACTTGCCTGAGCAGTCACCAGCGATACCGGAGTTTCCTCCAGGCGCATCAAATTCATGTCCGTCAGGAAGGGATGAATATGTAAATCGATCAAGCCGGGCATGACACACTGGCCTTTGAGATCATATTCAAGATCACAACTCGCGGTGATACGACTGCTGGAGACTTCCTTGATCGTGCCCGCCTCTACCAGAATATCAAAAACACCCAATGGATCCGGCTGTGATCCGTCGATCACACTGGCGTTTCTAAACAACACGGTGGGTTGCGAAGATTTGATCATTTTTTACCTCGCTTGATAATGGCAAAAGCGCCCTGACTGAAGCCCGGAATGGCGGCCAGAACCTCCTGTCGATCCAGCTTATTGATGCGCGCAATCTGGTCTTCCTTGCTCGCTAGTCGGCCATACCAAAGCCACTGCTCGACCAGTCCGGCAGCCAGCTCAGCATTGCTTTGTCGTGCTGTTGCCAGTCGTCCGATCAAATGTTGCTTTGATTCCGAAACCTCGGCCGCCGTCGGCGGATGCAATTGCAGGCCTTCGAGTTGTTGACGAAACAGCTGCTCCAAGGCTGGCAGTTTGCCCGGATCCACTCCCGTACTCACACTGATCCAGGCTCGTTGCCCATCTGAACGATACTGACTGTCTATATAGTAGGCGAGTCCGCTGTTGCTGATCGCCAGCTTGCCCAGCCGACCTTCATAGTCATGCGCCAGGATGTACTGCAGCGCTCGCCACGCCAAAAAGTCGTTTGCAGATGGCAAAGGAGCCTTGACCACGTATCCTAGCTGAGCTTGTGCCAGTGCATTTGGCCACTCCAGATAGCTGTCCTTGAGGGGTTGCTGAGCAGGTTTTTGGACGGGTGATTGAACGGGTGATTGCTTGGCGTTCTGCGAAGCCTTCAAGCGATTCAGGCGTGATTTCACACTTGCCGTTACTTGCGCTGAAAGATTCCCGGCCAGCACGGCCAGGCGAGCTTCTGGCGCGGATGGTACTTGTGAATCAAGGCCCAGCATGGACTCAAACATCCCGTTCAAGCGAGTAGCCGGATTCGAACTATCGAAGGCGCTCTGCGAAACGGGCAGCAATTTTTCTGCTTCAGCCAACAAAATGGTCAGGCATTCTTCCAGTTGATCCGGCAGACAATGGGTACTGAGGCTACTGACGCCCCACAACGGCGCATTGCTCTGCAGGTAGGAGCTGCCCTGCCAGTGATTGCCGTTTATGACCAAACTGACATAAGCTGCTGCAGATGCGGGATTGTTCTGTATCAGCAAAGGCAGCCCCTCATCCAATACTGACTGCTGTGGTGCTGGTAGTGATTGTGGGCCCTTTTGCCCCTCGGTACTTGAAATAGGGGACAGAGAGTCTGCCGATTGCTCAAGTTGCTCCCCCAATTGAGGCTCAGTAGCAGCTTGGCCAGGCACCGTTACCGACGGCTTTGCACCTGCGTGATACCAGCCACTGGTTTGCTGCCAGGGCTGCAACCACTTGTTGGCCAAATCAACCAGCTGCGCATTGCTGACCCCTGCAACTTTTTGAGGCAAAGACAACCACTCGTCCAACGCATTCAGACCGTCATAAAAGGCCAGCTGATGCGCCGCTTCTTCATGGGTACTTAGGTCATAAACCAGCTCTTCCAGCACACGTTGTTTACTGCGTTGCAATGCTTCCTCGCTGATATTTCCATCACGAACCTGCTGAAATACGTCTTCGATCAGTTGTTCGGTTAGCTGCTCTTTCTTATCACCCTGCTCTTTCTTATCACCAGGTACAGTGCCGCGAATGCTGAACAAATAGCGCTGCGCAGATGGTGGAAACCAGGTGCTTAAAGTGTCGATTTTCCCATACAAAGCAGTGCCCGGCTGAGCGTAAGTGGTGCCATATTCCTGCATGAAGTTGACCCCGGTTCCGCCACTTAGCCATTGCTGTAAAACCAACATCGCTGGAAAATCCGGGTCATTGGCCGCAGGTGCCGGGTAGGCGATTTCAAAATAGCTGGCATCACCCGCCCCCAGCAATTGAATACGTCGCGCACCGATCTGCGGTGGCTCAATTGTATGTGGTAGCGGTGTTGCGGCTTCTGTGGGGAATTCGCCGAACAGCTGCGCAACCTTCAAGCGCACCTGTTCTGCATCGATATCACCTACCACCGCCAGTACTGCGTTGGCGGGCGTATAGTGCTGCCGGTAGAACGCCAGCACGTCCTGACGCTGCAAAGCTTGAATATCCGCTTCCCAGCCAATGACATTATTGCGATAGGGATGCGCCTGGAATGCTGCGAACACAACGGCATCGTGCAGCACCGAGGCGGGGTCATTCTCATAACCGTGCATTTCAGCCAACACCGCGCCTTTCTCAGGCTCCATCCAACGTGGTTCAATTAACAATCGTTGCATGCGGTCTGCTTCAATGCGGAGCAACAAATCGACCTGATCGCTGGGTACTGTGGAGAAATAAGTTGTCTGGTCTATCCAGGTATAGCCATGCCATTCACCGCCTGCGGCGTAAATCTGACTGACGACATCTGTATCGGGAAAATTTTCGGATGCCCGAAATGCCATATGCTCCAAAAAATGCGCACTTCCGGACAAGCCTGCAGGCTCATTGCGCCCACCCACGCGATACAGCATCTGCACGCTTACCGAAGGAAACGAATGCTCTTCAAGCACCAGCAAAGTAAGGCCATTGGGTAGTTGTTCCCGCTGCACTTTTTGCAGGTCCAACTGAGCCCAGCTGGAATATGGCCACAAGGCTGCGAGTACAAAAATTAAACAGGTACGGAAGCAGAAAACAGAACGCGCAACTACCCAGATGGAGCTGTATGAAACCTGTTTGATCGAACCCGCCTCCAACATAGATTACTCGGCAGCTGGTTCGCTTTTAACCGGCGTCTCGGCGTACTTGACCCGAATGGTATAGCCGTTAATTTGTTTGCCGTTCAGAGACTTTACTGCAGCTTTAGCTTCGCCAGCGCGTGGCATTTCAACAAAAGCAAAGCCCTTGGATTCCCCTGATTTCTTGTCCAGAACCAGATTACAGGATTGCAAGGTACCGAAGGTTTCGAACATGGTCCGAATTTCATCCTCGGTAGTAGCGCGTGCCAGATTTCTTATTAACAGTTTCATAATGGAACGTACATTAACACAAGCCTCTGGCAATGAAGCATGCCAAATTGCTAATCTACCACTGTCACTGCCAACAATTAAATTGTCATTGATGGTGGTGCCATCGGTGAGCACACCGATGCTGTTATCGCTGGCTACACCGCCGAAAAACGAAATTCCCGAGTAGGTATTGTCCAGCACCTGGGTACCGGACTTGTCAGAGCCGATAAAATTTCCGTCGGCCGACAACGCACCACCAATAATATTTTCAGTGCTATCGCAGCTGAAGAAGGAGCCATCAATAACAATTTGACGCTTAAGGTCTGGCAGCTTTCCTGCCACGTCCATATTAATATTGATTACGCAAATGTCATCCGGGCAACCGGCGATAAGAAAGTTGATCGTTGTTTTTCCGAGGTATTGGTTAGCCTCTTCAATAGCAGAACGAAGCGTGCACTCGGGCCGGGTATCCACCAGGTTGCCTGTATTGCAGATACCATTGGATGACAGGTCAGAATCATCCGCCACAGAATTAACCACCAATCCCTGCTCTGGCGACTGAGCCTCTGCGTGATTGGCCATCACAAAAAGTAAAGACAAAGAAAATAACGGCGCATAATCCACCCCTTGGCATTATTGTTACCGATAAATTTGACAAACGCTATACGGATATCAGACAGTAATTGTCCGTGGTACGGTCGACTATGTAACGGATGTCAGAAGAACAATATAACTATAAAGCTTCCTAATCTCCATGGCATAATTAAAAAGTTGTGCCATATCATTTTCAAACGGGGGGGGCCATGTACTCCTGCGGTGGTCCGCCTACTGGCGAACCAACCTGCACGCCAGCACGCAACGAAAGTGATGGCATTGTCTACACAGGTGTTCCAACAGCTACCGACTCCGATGGTGATGGCGTCCTCAATGATACTGACAATTGCCCGTCAATTTTTAACCCGCCACGCCCCGTTGATAACTTCCTGCAAGCAGACAGTGATACTGACGGTATCAGCGATATGTGTGATGTACATGGGCTATAATGCCGTCAGGTTTATTTGCATTTATCACATTTAGAGGATTACCTATGCTTAGTTGGAATCGCCGAATTATTTTAATCAGCGCAACACTGCTGGTATTCAACGCCCATGCAAATGAAGGGGTACAAGATGCAGATCCCCAAACGACGTTTATGCAAGCCTTCAAGTCGTTTTGCGGCAAAGCCTATTCAGCCCGGATTGTAGAGGACAGTGACCCGAGCCCTGCCTGGGATCACCCTTTGGTCGTTCATATCCGGGACTGCGAAGATTCAGTGATTCGCATACCATTGCATGTTGGTGATGACCGGTCTCGCACTTGGATACTCACGCAGCAGCCAGGCTATATAGACTTCCAGCACTACCACCTGCATGAAGACGGCAGCCCGGATGCGGTTTCGCCTTATGGCGGCAAGACGCTTGATGCTGGCTCAGCAACACGACAAAGCTTTCCGGTAGATGAGGCCAGCAAGGCCTTGTTTACAGCCGAGGGGCTGGATGTGTCTGTGAGCAATACCTGGACCATCGACTTTCCGGATGAGCAAACTATGCACTACCAGCTCAGTCGCCCCGGTCGATTGTTTGAAGTTGAAGTAGACCTCAGTGAGCCAATACCGCTGCCACCGCCGGCGTGGGGCTACACTTCACCTACCCCTGACTAAATCAAACCGGTAGAAGATTGTCAGCGGCGAGTCGAGTTCAAGCAGGCATCGTCCTGAAACGACGTATTCATAATCAATGGTTGCAGTTGTGTGCATACCGGGATGATCGGGCTCGAAGTACTCTGCAAGGCCAGGGAGTTTCTCATCAAACTAGCGAAAAGCCGCTTCCATGTCGAGATCCTGTGGCGGCTGCCAATAGGCGGAGTTCTCTTTGCCTTGCGACTCAAACCTTCTATCCCGAGTTTCTTTAATCTACGGTCAATAGTTGCTACTGTTGCGCCAACTCACAAACTATCCCACTTAATACTACTGGCAGAATAATGAATAAAAATCTCTCATTGCTGACCCTTATCACGCTGTTGTTTTTCTCATCAAAGCTTTTGGCCGACTCAAACGCAGAATACGATCTGTGGCCCGGGACACAATACAGTGCCGACATTCCCACTCACTCTGAGGTGTTGGGCTATCAAGTCGGTGAACGAGTCACCTCTCATGCAGACATGATCCGGTTTTTCGAGGCTTTGGAAAAAGCAGCGCCCAATAGAATTAAAATCTTTGAATACGCTAGAACCTGGGAAGGTCGACAACTCATTTATGTCGCCATCGGTAACAAAATAAATATCGCCAACCTGGACGGCTTTGCCAGTGACATGCAAAAACTCGCTGATCCGCGAGAGACCAACGCCCAACAAGCAAAATCCCTAGTCGACAGCGTGCCAGGTTCAGTCTGGCTGCAATATGGGGTACACGGCAATGAGATCAGCTCCACTGATGCAGCCATGATGACGGCCTATCATTTGCTGGCTGCACCTACAGATTCAATCAACCAGAAAATTTTGAGCAACACTATTGTGTTTATCGACCCGGCACAAAATCCCGATGGGCGGGAACGTTTTACCAGCCGGTACTATTCAACAGTAGGGCTCGAGCATAGCAGTGACAGACTCAGTGCTGAGCATAACGAGCCGTGGCCGAATGGTCGTTCAAACCACTATCTTTTTGATATGAACCGCGATTGGTTGGCGATTACCCAGCCGGAAACCGCTGGTCGAATCAAAATTCTGAATCATTACAAACCTTTGGTTGTCATTGATTTACATGAAATGGGTGGGGATTCAAGCTACTATTTTGCCCCGGCCGCACAGCCTTTTAATCCCTTTATGACCAAATCACAGATCGATAACATCGAACTTGTTGGTCGAAATAACGGCAAATACTTTGACCAGTTAGGCTTTGATTATTTTACCCGCGAAGTCTTTGATGCGTTTTATCCTGGTTATGGCGATAGCTGGCCGATTTTTTACGGGGCATCGGCTTCAACTTACGAAGTGTCTTCTTCTCGTGGCGAAATTTACAACCGTAAAGACGGCAACAATCTGACCTATAAAAATACGGTGCAACGCCACTTTGTAGCATCAATTTCTACCGCTGAAGCGGTTGCTGATAATCGCGAGAAACTCCTCAGTGATTTCTACCATTATCAAGTCAGCGCCATCAAACAAGGAAAGGAAAACAAACAGCGCCTATTTGTCATTCCAAACCAGACAGACAGAGCAGGTGCGCATCGATTAGCAACACTCATGGCGCAGCACGGAGTAGAAGTTTATCAAGCAGATGAATCTTTTAAAGCCTGTGGAAACAGTTACTCCGCTGGCGCTTACTATATCGACACCGCGCAGCCACGCGGCCGTTTCGTCACTACCACATTCAACCATCAGGTGGATATGGCTGAAGATTTTGTCAACGAGCAGGAAAGAAGGCGTCAACGAAATCTCGATGATGAAATCTATGACGTCACCGGCTGGTCACTGCCATTGATGTTTAATATCGATACAGATAATTGCAATAGCCCTGCTAGTGTCGCAAGCACAAGAGTGACAAGCGATGACAAGCTGCCTGGAAGTGTTCAACCAACTGAGAATGCAGTCGCTTATATTGTTCCCTGGGGCGATATGGCTGCGGGCCGTTTTCTTACCTCTGCTTTGTTGCAAGGACTAACCGTCAAAAGTTCTGATAAAGCCTTTCAAATGGATAATGAAAAGACCTACCCTGCCGGTTCTTTGATAATCGAAGGCAGTTCAAACGCCGAAAACCTTTCGACACTGATCGCCGACATTGCCAATGAAAGCGGCGCACAAATCGATGCCGTCAGTTCCAGCTGGGTTATTAACGGGCCAAGTTTTGGCAGCGGCAACACTGTTACCATGACAGCCCCGAAGGTCGCTATGGCATGGGATGACCCGGTGAGTTCTTTAAGTGCTGGCAACACCCGGTACGTCATCGAACGTCAGTTTAATTACCCGGTAACCGCCATTCGAACCGAACAACTGGCTCAAGCAGATTTGAGCGACTATCAGGTGCTTATATTGCCATCCGGTCGTTACCAGGACGCCCTTGAAAAAGCAGGTGCTGAAAACCTGAAAGCATGGGTTAAGCAAGGTGGCGTACTCATTACCTTTGCTAGCGCAACTCGCTATGCAGCAGACAAAGATGTTGGCTTGCTCGACATCAAACGAGAATTGGCTTTCACCGAAGAAGAAGCTAAGAAAAAAGATGACGAAGAGAAATCAACAACCAAAGGTGTTTTGTATGACAACAAGCAGGACTTGTTGAATGCCAGCGTTAATAACGATGACGGCCCTGACTTTGTCGCAGGTGTATTGGCCAACATCGAAGTTGATCAGGAACATTGGCTCACCGCCGGGCTCAATGAAAATCAGATCGGCATGGTGTATGGCAGCGATATTTTTGCGCCCATAAAACTCAACACCGGTGATAATGTGGTCTGGTTTGCGGGCGCAGACAATGTCCTTGCCAGTGGTTACCTCTGGGAAGAAAACAAAAAGCAACTGGCTTACAAACCTTTCCTGGTGGTTCAACCCTCAGGCAACGGAATGGTCGTGGGCTTCACTCAGGAACCCACGACGCGCGCTTATCTGGACGGCCTCAACTTGATGTTGATGAACAGCATCTTCAGAGCAGCGGCGCACGCGGCTCAAAACTAATGTGTTATTGCGCTGCCGTCCCGAATTGAGCGATTACAACACAAAATAGCAAAATCCGGCACGGTGGGCCGTTTGCCGAACTTGCGCAGCATCATCGCCAGCGGGCAAAAGCCTGTAAACGGGGACTGCAGCAAGTTCAGCCCAACAAACAGCGTCAGCAGCAGCCACCGGAGCGAATGAAAGCGGGTCTGCCTTACCCTTGCGCATCTTGCGCATGAAGTATTTTTCATAAGCGACCTTGGCCAGCTGCAGCCACTTGCCGGTCATCGACTTGGTCACGTTGCGCGGAGGAATTTGCGGCAGGGCAATGAAAGCGAAACCGTTGTCACCCATATCCGCCAGGCACATGGCATTCCAGGTCGCCCGCGCCTTCACCGGTTTGCCGGCCAGTTCGTCACGCAGGTTGTGTGCAATGGCCGTGACCATCGACTCGATCATCAATCCGGTCTTGGGCGCACCGGTGGGCACCGGAGTAACTTCGACCGGTGGAATGGCCACGCATACGCCTGCCGAGAAAATATTGGTATAGGTTGGGTTGCGCTGGTGCTCGTCAATCAGGATAAAGCCGCCCGGATTGATCAGGCCCTCGATGCCCTGTACGGTGTCAACGCCAGCAAAAGACGGTATGAACATCGAGTAGGCAAACGGTATTTCGTGCGTCTGTATCACTTCACCTTGCTCATTGAGCTGCTCTGCGTTGACCTTGCCCGCTTCCACCGAAGTCACGCGCGCGTTACTGACCCATTTGATATGGCGCTGGCGCAGTTCCGATTCCAGCAGACCCTTGGAGTCACCAATTCCGCCCAGACCCATGTGGCCTATATAAGGCTCGGAGGTAACGAAGGTCATCGGCACACGTTCAAAAGCTAAGCGCGGGCCGGTGGCGATCACCAGATAGTCATAATCGAGGCTGGTTCCATCAACAAGATCAATGCGGTTGGCCTCGGGCACCACCTTGCTCGCTGCGGTCGGTACGAAACGCATGTCACGTGACTCTATCGGCTTGGTTACATCCAGCCGGATGTCATCGGGCTTTCGCCAGCCCACCGCCAGCCAGGGATTAGAGGGCGTGAAGTTAAACATAGATCCTTCGCCAACCACAGTAATCGTATGCTCCTTACCGATCGCATCGCGAATCTCGTAGGCGCTGACATTCCGCCAATTCCTGCACCCAATATGATGATATTTGCCATAACGCCTATCCTCCAGACCAATAGCGGCAGTAAAGCCGGTATTGCGACAGTGCCTTGACAGAGTGCGGCCGTCGCACGAAAATTAATAATGTCGAATTTAGTAAATTCTTAATTAATCAAGTGAGAAAAAGTCAACTGCCCTGAATAAGCGCGTTAGTTTACGGAAAGGCGACCATGCCACTGAGGCACTGCCGGACATGACACAATTGCAGGAACGCGGCGCATTAGAGCGTCGGATTGATAGCCGCACTGATACCCGGGTCTGAACTGGCTATTTCTGATTCCACATTAACAAGAATCAGTGAATGCTTTTGAATCCCGGATGCTCAAAGTAATCCTGACAATTAGGGAAACGAGGTCTATGCGACATCCTTTTTTGACGGGTCAGCTTTGCAGTAGATTGAGTATAGCGTTGCAATTACAATTTGCGCCGGCCCCTCAACCAGACGATACCAAATGGTTTGCGATTCACGCCGGGTGGTGACCATACCCTCATCCCTGAGTTTGGCCAGGTGCTGTGATAATGCCGATTGGCTCAGATCTGATAACTGCTCATTGATCTGTCCTACCGTCATCTCTTTGCCAACCAGCAAACAAAGAACACGCAAACGCTGCGCATTAGCCAACGTTCTTAACATTTTCGAAGCATCCTCGGCACGCTCTTGCATAGCATTCAAGGCAACAGGGTCAGTAATCGACATCGCCACTCCAGTTCAGGACGGGGTTCGGGTTTCCGACCCCGCTTTTCAGTTTAATGATCCAGCTTCCAAACAATACTATGACAATAAGCTTGTATATTAGCGTTGGCTTAATTAGAATTAGTTTGATAAGCAACCTGCGCGATAGTAACAGGGACTCACCCTCAATCTCAATAGCAACGGAGTAGCGATCATGGCAAATGTTTTTGTTCCTGACGCAAGCCAAAATAGCAGCGAAACAAAAAATCAACAAGGCCGACCAATGAAACTCTCATTTCTACTGATCATCGCAATCGCCGGCCCTTGTCTTCTCGCCGCCTGTGATCATACTGAGCCGGAGGACAAGCAGACCACCGCCGCGCCAACTTTTGCTACCGGTGTTGCCGAGACGCAGCGGGGGCGCAGTGAACAGGTCTGGGATGGTGTGGTTGAAGCCGTCAATCAGGCGACCATTTCAGCACAGACCAGTGGTCGGGTTATCGAACTGCCCTATGACGTGAATGACGCAGTAGATGAAGGGGCTGTCATTGTGCGTTTCACGGATGTCGAACAGAAGTCAGCCAAAAGCCGCGCACAATCGCAGATATCCTCCGCGCAAGCGGTATATGACGAGGCACAAGCTTCATTTAAACGCACCTCTGAGATTTATGAACGCAAGCTCGTGGCCAAGGCGCAACTCGACCAGAAGCGAGCACGACGAGATTCTGCCAAAGCTGCTCTCGCATCAGCGCAGGCACAGTTAAGTGAAATCGGCAAACAGATGGACTACACGGCTGTTCGTGCTCCGTACTCGGGGATTGTCACTGAGCGCCATGTAGAGATCGGTGAGTCGGTCGTACCTGGCCAACCGTTGATGACAGGCGTGTCACTCAAAGATTTGCGCGTATCGGTGCAGGTGCCGCAGAGCGCCATCGCGCCGATCCGTGCGATGCAGGCTGCAGATATCCTGCTTGCTGGCGGCGGCATAAATCGCGTCAGTGCCAGCAAGGTCACAGTGTTTCCTTATGCTGATCCGGCCACGCACACCTTTACCGTGCGCCTCGAATTGCGCGGAGAAAACACGGGTCTGTTTCCGGGCATGACGGTAAAAGCGGCGTTTGCCACCGGCGAAGTGCAACGTCTGGTGGTTCCCTCCACTGCACTGGTCGAACGTGGCGAGTTGCAGGGTATTTATGTGGTCGATGGTACTAATGTTCGACTGCGCCAGATCCGTAGTGGCCATTATTTTGGTGAAATGATCGAGATTCTCGCCGGGCTTGAGACTGGCGAACACTACGCTACCGACCCTGCCGACGCGGCGCAGTGGCTTTACCGTCACCATAGTGGAGATTCGCAGTGACTCAAACGCTGGGCTTTTCCGGGCGCATTGCACAGGCATTCCAGTCCTCACCGCTGACACCACTGTTGGCGCTGGCGGCTATCCTGCTCGGCATTGCCGCAACCGTGATCACACCACGCGAGGAAGAGCCGCAAATCGACGTGACCATGGCCAATGTAATCGTGCCCTTCCCCGGCGCTGATGTGCATGATGTTGAGAATCTGGTCGCCTACCCTCTGGAGCAGAAACTGTCCGAGATCGACGGCATCAAGCATGTCTATTCAATTAGCCGCCCCGGAGTTGCTATCCTGACCGTTGAATACAAGGTGGGTGTGCCCCGACAAACTGCGATCTTGCGGCTTTACAACCAGGTTTATCAGAATCAGGATTTCGTACCCCCCGGTCTTGGTGTCGGTCAGCCGCTGTTGCGTCCGATGGGCATAGATGATGTTCCGGTCATGGCTGTAACCTTGTGGAGCGATGCGCCGGAACAAAACCCTACCGCTCTGGCAGAAGTAGCACACACACTCGAGACCGAGCTTAAACGCATCCCGGGTACTCGTGATGTCTATACTATCGGCGCACCCGAGCGGGCGGTCATTGTTGAGCTTGATGCACCCAGGCTTGCGGCTTATGGCCTTTCCATTCAGGACCTGTCCGGCGCATTACATGCTGCCAATACGGTCAGTCAGGCCGGCGTGCGTGTGGTAGACAATACCGAGTTGCCGGTAACCGCCGGCACTTTTCTGGCCAATGCAGCGGATGTCGCAGCCCTGGTTATTGGACTTAATAATGGTCAACCGGTGTTTCTGTCCGATGTAGCCAACATTCGCCCTGGCGCAGATTTACCGGATAGCTATGTATGGTTTGGTGCGCCGGCAGGCAAGACAGGACCAGACAGTGGCAACGCGCCGGCAGTAACATTGGCGATCGCCAAGAAGCCTGGCAGCAATGCCTCCGATATTACCCGGGCTGTCAGTTCGCGCCTGAATGAACTTGCCGGTGTCGTTATTCCTTCCAATGTACAGTTCACTGTCACCCGCGACTACGGTCAGACCGCCAGCGATAAAGCCAACAAGCTAATCCAGAAGCTCATGTTCGCTACCCTGTCGGTGATCCTGCTGGTGCTGTTCACCCTCGGCTGGCGCGAAGCAATCGTGGTAGGTACAGCCGTCATCATCACCCTGATGTTAACCCTGTTCGCCTCCTGGGCAATGGGTTTTACCATCAACCGCGTTTCGCTGTTTGCGCTGATCTTCTCGATCGGCATTCTGGTCGATGATGCCATTGTTGTGGTCGAGAATATTCATCGTCATCAGCGTCTCCACGGGGGCCGCCTGCGTGACATCATTCCACCAGCCGTCAGCGAAGTTGGCGGACCAACCATCCTTGCCACATTCACAGTAATAGCGGCATTGCTGCCAATGGCTTTTGTCTCAGGCTTAATGGGGCCGTATATGCGCCCGATCCCGATCAATGCCTCGGCCGGCATGCTGATATCGCTGGCGGTTGCCCTGATGGTGACGCCATGGCTGGCACTGCGTCTATTCACTCATCATCAGCCCGCAACCGACACGGCCCAAACACCAGAATCCGAACAAAGGGGCTGGCTCAATCGTGTTGCGCATAAATTGATGTCGCCGTTCCTGGAATCGGAACACGCGCCACGCAGGCGACACCTGCTGTTCGCTGCAGTGGGCGTACTGGTGCTGGCCGCAGTCAGCCTGGTTGTGGTTCAGGCGGTGATCCTCAAGATGCTGCCCTTCGACAACAAGTCCGAATTCCAGATCGTGGTTGATATGCCCGAAGGCAGCACGCTGGAAAGCACCAACGCTTTGCTGGGCAAACTTGCTGACAGCCTGGCTGATGTACCTGAAGTCAAAGACTGGCAGGCTTATGCCGGCACCGCCGCACCGATCACTTTCAATGGTCTCGTGCGCCAGTACTACATGCGCAGTGGTTCATTGGTAGGTGACTTGCAGGTTAACCTCGTAGACAAACATCATCGTGATCGTCAGAGTCATGCCATCGCGCTGGACGTACGCCCACGGCTCACTGCCATCGGCAATGAATTTGGTGCCTCAGTCAAGCTGGTCGAAGTGCCACCCGGGCCGCCGGTGCTCGCACCAATCGTAGCCGAAGTCTATGGTCCGGATTATGACTCCGTGCGCAAAACTGCGCTCGCGCTGGAGCAAAAATTCCGGGCAGAATCCGACATTGTCGATATTGATACCAGTGTCGAGGCGGATGCGCCACGCGAGATCATCGTAATCGATCGTGTGCGCGCTGCGGGTCTTGGTCTTGACCAAGCCAGCATCGCGCAGGTTTTGCGCACAGCACTTTCCGGTGATGATGCAACTTACTTGATGGATGGCCATGCCCGCTATGCTGTGCCGGTGCGTCTGCGTCTTCCCGCTGGCGAGCAGGCCGCGATCGAGCAGTTGCTGGCTATTCGTGTGCGGGCAGCAAACGGCTCACTGGTGCCACTCTCAGAGGTCGTTGAGGTACGCCAGGCAACCTGGGACAAGGCCAGATACCACAAGGACCTGCTGCCCTATGCGACTGTCACTGGCGACGATGCCGGACATACTGACAGCCCGCTTTATGGCATGTTCTCGCTGGTCAGCGAACTGAAGCGTAGCGATGGCAACGATGCCGCCATCGAACAGACCTTCATAGATCAGCCTGAAAACACCACCTCAGCAGCGGTAAAATGGGATGGCGAATGGCAAATCACCTACGAGACTTTTCGCGACATGGGACTGGCCTATTCGGTCGGACTGATTCTGATTTATCTGTTGGTAGTGGGCCAGTTCAAAAGCTATGTCACGCCGCTGATCATCATGGCACCGATTCCGCTGACCGTGATTGGTGTGATGCCAGGTCATGCTTTACTCGGCGCACAGTTCACAGCAACTTCCATGATCGGCATGATCGCATTGGCCGGCATCATCGTTCGCAATTCGATTTTGTTGATCGACTTTATCAATCATGAAATTGCCCGTGGCCAGCCGTTACGCAGCGCGGTGGTTGATGCCGCGGCCGTGCGTGCCAAGCCGATTGTGCTGACTGGTGTGGCGGCAATGGTCGGTGGCTTCTTCATCATCGACGACCCGATCTTTCAGGGCCTCGCCGTTTCTTTAATCTTCGGTATTCTTGTCTCGACGGCATTGACACTTTTGGTCATTCCGTTGCTCTACTACACCTGGCTGAACCGGCAGTCAGGTAGCGCAACGGCCAACACGCCAGCCGCAAAACTCCAGTAGCGCCGGTCAGGAGCTGGCATCCTGCGGGGTTGTGCGGCAAACCAAAACATCACACGCCGCGTCACGAAGCACTTGCCGGGTGACGCTGCCAAGCAAGGTTTGTCTGATCTTGCCTGTGCCGCCAGAACCCACGACAATCAGGTTCACGTTGCGACTCCAGGTTGCCCGTACAAGAGATGTCGCCGGATCACCGACAACGACGCGGGTCACACTGCTTTCCAGGCGGTTTTCCAGTTCTTTGGACAAAGTACGCAACGAGGCTTTCGCCTTGTTGATCAGAACATCACGATGGGCCGCCACGCTCTGACCGCTGCCGGCGCGTAGCATCGCCGACTCGAACTGGTGTGGAAACTGTACAAAATGAATCAGTGACAACTTTGCCAACGGGAATAACGCAGCCACATAGGGTGCCAGCATGTCCGAATTATCAGATGTATCGATAGACACCACGATTTGTTGATAGTCGCGTGCTACCGGCCGTTTAACAACCAACACAGGCACACGACATGAGCGGACCACCTTGTCAGTCGTCGAGCCTACAATTTTTTTAAGAATCGAGTTGCCCTGGTGGGCTCGCATCACAATCAGGTCGGCAGCAACCTCATCGATCAGTTCCGTCAGGCGCTGGGAGGGCGACCCGGTCTCAATACGAATATTGACCTCAGCAACACCAGTAACCTGTCTTGCCACTGCAGCCTCGATGCTTTCGTGGACGCTGGCACGCATTTCATGCTGGATGAGCCTCAGGTCCGGGGACGCAAACTCAAAACCGGTGAGGCTTTCAACGATGTGAACAACGGTGAGCTCAGCTTCGTGCGAACGCGCAATCTCTGCAGCACGCGCCAATACCGGGTCATCTTGGGGAAATTTGCCCACAGCAGCGACGATATTTTTTACCTGATCCATTAATTTACTCCTCATCACGACTATGTCCTATGTACCACAAACCGAGCCGGTCAGCCAGCGCAACCAGATCGGCAACTCGCCAATGCCCAGTTGCGCCAGGTTCTGGAAAACTGCATTGCTGAACTGCCGAGAATACTATCCAAACCAAATTACGCCCGGTACAAGCCCCGGAAATCCGCCCCGGCCGGGCTCTGGTAAACACGCAAATCGAATTCCGGAACCACGGCCAGGATGTGATCAAAAATATCGCCCTGGATAGCTTCGTAATTGGCCCAGGCAGTATCCTTGCTGAATACATATATTTCTATCGGCAAGCCTTTTTCCGAAGGCGGCAATTGCCTGACCAGAAAAGTCATGTCCTGGTTGATCGCCGGATTGTTTTGCAGGTAAGCCTTTACATAGGCACGGAAGGTACCGATATTGGTCATGCGCTTGCCGTTGACAAGATTTTCGGTATCAGCCTTGCTTGTCTGGTTGAACTCATTCACCTCATTTTTCGTTTTCTCGATGTACTTGGATATGTACTGAATCCTGGAAAATCGCTCCAACATCTCCTCGTCACAAAATTTGATACTGCTCATGTCTATACTCACTGAACGCTTGATGCGCCGACCACCGGATTCAGACATGCCGCGCCAGTTCTTGAATGACTCACTGATAAGCGCATAAGTCGGAATGGTGGTGATAGTTTTATCCCAGTTCTGTACCTTGACCGTTGTCAGCGCCACTTCCAGCACATCCCCATCGGCACCGTAATTGGGCATTTCAATCCAGTCACCCACCCTTACCATCCGATTGGCCGCTAGTTGAATACCTGCCACAAAACCAAGGATTGCATCCCGAAAAACCAGCATCATGACTGCCGCGAGCGCACCAATCCCACTGACCAGATAGATGGGTGATTTACCTAAAAGTATGGCAATGATGAGGATGCCAGTCAGAAAATACAGCACCAGTTTCAGGACCTGTATGAAGCCCTTGATAGGTATTTCTCTGGAAGCACTGAAGTCGTGGTAAATGGCCTCGAAGGCATTTAGCAATGAATCCAGAGCCAGCATCAGGATAACCAGCATGTAAACCTGCAAAGCGCCCCTGACAATTAAAATGACGGAATCCAGGCCTTCAAACGCAA
>Ga0105054_10000641_pt1 | contig 55531 bp, 55 predicted proteins | sample BON02_FD_78091 | JGI IMG/M metagenome (GOLD analysis project Ga0105054, IMG submission 78091) | Freshwater microbial communities from Lake Bonney liftoff mats and glacier meltwater in Antarctica - BON-02 (megahit assembly) | ecosystem: Environmental > Aquatic > Freshwater > Ice > Glacier...
TCCGCCGTCACCCGCTTTGCGGCCCGGCTCGTGCCCCTAGCCTGCGCGGCGCGCTTCCCGCGCCATGTCATCTTCAACGTCAACGGCCCAGGCGTCGCACCGGGTGCGCTCGCGGGCGCGAGGGTCACACGGCTCGGCCGCCGCGTGTATGACGACACGCTCAGTCTCGAGTTGGAGTCGGGTTCCACCCGGCACTTCCGCATCTATGGCGAGCCGATGAGCCATGACATGCAACCGGGCACCGATTTATCGGCGATTGACGACAACCTGCTGTCGGTGACACCCCTGCACTTCGACCTCACCGACCTTGCGGGCATGGACCACATGGCACGGTGGGAAGTGGACGTGCTGCTCACATCAGTCATCCAGGCCGACTGATGTGATGACACGGTTCGGCACGGTCCTTCTCGACCTCGACGGCACCGTGGTGGACACCGTGGCGCTCATTCGCGAGTCGCATCGACACGCAGTGCAGACGGTGCTGGGGCGCGACCTGTCAGATGACCAGCTGACCGCCAATGTGGGACGTCCGCTCATTGACCAGATGCGCGCCTTCTCGGAAGATCACGCCGATGCCCTGCTGGTGGCCCAGCGGGCATGGAACCACGCACACACGGCACAGCTGATCGCGGCCTACCCGGGCATGGACTCCTTGTTGGGCCGTCTGCACGATGCCGGCTGCAGCATCGGCATCGTCACGTCGAAGGCGCGGGGGACGGTGCAGCTGGCATTTGACGCGCTGCCCGACGTGGCACGGCACGTGGACGGGCTCATTGCGATGGAGGACACCACCGCGCACAAGCCGGACCCGGACCCGGTGCTGGCGGGTCTGGCATTACTGGGTGGCACGGCGGGGGATGCCTGCTATGTCGGCGACGCCCCCTTCGACATCACGGCGGGCAATGCGGCGGGTGTCACCACGATCGGCGTGACCTGGGGATTCTTCGACCGGGCGACTCTCGCTGCCGCGGGCCCCGACCTGATCGTGGACGACATCCCCGCACTGGGCGCCGCGCTGCTGGGCGAGGGCGTATGAGCGACGCCACCCGCGCCGGGCAACTGCGTGCGCGCATCCGGGACGCGGCGCATCGGTACTACGTGCTCGATGACCCATCGGTTGACGACGCGGTTTACGACGGCTGGGTGCGTGAACTGGAGGTGATCGAAGAGGCGCATCCCGAGTTGGTGACCCCCGACTCGCCTACGCAGCGCGTTGGGGCGGGGCGGTCCGAGCGGTTCGCATCTCACACACACGATCAGGCGATGCTCAGCCTGGCGAACGCTCGTGGGGAGGATGAGCTGACTGGCTGGAACCGACGACTCGAATCAGTGCTTCTGCAGGAGGGCCTCGCGCATGCCGACGTGCAGTTCGTGGTGGAGCCCAAGATTGACGGCCTCGCCATCTCCCTCACATATGAGGACGGCCATCTGGTGGTGGGTGCCACGCGTGGCGATGGCACGGTGGGGGAGGATGTGACGGCGAACATCCGCACCATTGAGGCCATTCCCGTGGTGATGCGTCCCGAGGCAGGCGCGCCTCCTCGCCGCATGGAGGTTCGGGGAGAGGTCTACTTACCGCTCGAGGCCTTCGCGCAGTTCAACGCGGCGCGCGCTGCACAGGGCCAGCCGACCTTCGCCAACCCGAGGAACGCCGCGGCCGGCAGCCTGCGGCAACTCGACCCGCGTCTCACCGCCGAGCGGCCCCTCTCGGTATGGTTTTACGGGGTGGGCGCATCGGATGGGCTGCACCTGGCATCGCAGTCGGACGTGTTGGTCTGGCTGCGCAGTGCCGGGTTTCCCGTCAATCCGCTCATCGAGGTGGTGGATGACATCACCGCCGCCGCGGCGGCATGTGCGCGGTGGGAAGCGCGGCGCGGGGACATTGACTACGACATTGATGGCGCCGTGGTGAAGGTTGATGCCCTGGATTTGCAGCGCCGCCTTGGGTCGGTGGCACGCGCTCCGCGGTGGGCCATCGCGTACAAGTTTGCCCCCACCACCGCCACCACGCTGCTGACGGCGATCAACATCAACGTGGGGCGTACCGGGGCCGTCATCCCGTGGGCCCAACTGGAGCCTGTGCATGTGGGCGGGGTCACCGTGCGGCACGCGACCCTGCACAATCAAGACGACCTCGCACGGAAGGACCTGCGCATCGGCGACACGGTGGTGGTGCAGCGGGCCGGGGACGTGATCCCGCAGGTGGTGTCCGCTCTCACCCAGCGTCGCACGGGGGCCGAGGTGCCCTTCGTCATGCCCGCGGAATGCCCGTCGTGCGGCACCACTCTGGTACGCCCCGATGACGAGGTGATCTGGCGCTGTGCCAATCGTTCGTGCCCCGCGCAGTTGGTGCAGAGCGTCATCCACTTCGCATCCCGTGGGTGCATGGACATCGAAGGGCTCGGTGACAAGACCGTTGCCAAGTTGTTCGATGTGGGGCTGGTGCGCAACGTCGCCGACATCTACGACATCACAGTCGAGCAACTCATCCCGCTTGAGGGCTTCAAACACCAGAGTGCGACAAATCTCGTGGCCGGTATCGCCGCCTCGCGCGCGCGCCCATGGCCGCGGGTGATCAATGCGCTTGGCATCCGCCATGTGGGCGAGGTGACGGCCGGGGCAATCGCTCTGGTCGCGCCAGGGCTCGACGCCCTCATGGCCGCCGGATCGGGGGACCTCGCGCGCGCGGAGGGCGTCGGGCCCGTGGTGGCCCAGGCCGTCACGGAGTTCCTCTCAGCGGACGACAACCGTGTGATGCTCGAGCGCCTGCGCGCCGCAGGACTGACAATGGTGATGGATGTGCCTGACGGGCCGACCGCGGGCCCGCTTACCGGATGTACCGTGGTGGTGACCGGGGGGCTCGATGCCTTTGGCCGCGACGATGCCAAGCGGGCAATCGTGGGGGCGGGCGGCACGGCCACCGAATCGGTGTCGAAGAGGACCAGCTTCGTGGTGGCGGGTCGCGACCCCGGCAGCAAGGTGGCGAAGGCCGAGGCAGCCGGCGTGCCGGTGATCGGCGAGGCCCGGTTCATGCGCGTGTTGGCTGGGGACGACCCCGTTCCGGCGCGCGAGGACTCGGTGCGCTGACCATGCGCCTGCCAAGCGTGACTTACCGTGGGGCGTGCCCCCGGTAAGGCATGAGGTCTGCGCCTGTTGCACCACCGGATTCAGGTTCACTCGGGGGCCCCGCGAGATCACATGGGTCTCGCAGGCGTGTGGCTACAGCGACTCGGCGGGCACCGCCGGGCTGCTGTCGGCGGCACCTTTGGCCAATAGGCGCACCGCTGAGTCCATGGTGCGTTGCGCCGAAGTGATGTCACGATGATTGATGAGGAACGCGAAGGCGTACCGGGCACCCGACGTGCTGGTGACAATGCCAGCGAGGGATGCCACGCCGTTGATGTAGCCGGTTTTGGCCCGTAGGCGGCTGCGCACCGTCGGGTCGCGCAGACGGTGGATGAGCGTGCCCTCACCGCCGCGCGGCAGCGATTGGATGAGTGCGTCACCCCACTCGGGATTGGTTGTCGCCGCCCCGAGCATCGTGGTGAGTGTGGATGCCGAGAGCCGGTTGGCGTGCGACAGCCCAGAGCCATCCACCAGCTTGTCGCCCGGTGCGAGCGCTCCATGCTCCTTGAGCACCTTTTCGGCATGCGCCGTTCCGGCTGCCGTGGTGCCATGGCCGGCACCGTAGGCACCCACGTCCTTGGTGAGGGTCTCGGCAGTGAAGTTGTTGCTGGACGGGTTCATGAAGCCAAGGATGGCCGAGAGCGGCTTGGATTTGACCTCGCCGATGGTGGTGCCACCCGGCACGTCCTGGCCGCGCCGAACTGACCCGTACACCGTGACTCCCACACGTCTGAGCGCGGTTACCAGACGCTGACCAGCGGCAATGGCGGGGCTCGCGACGTTGCGCGCCTCAGAATTACCCGCCCGCCCCTGGTTGATGGCGACGGCCGACAGCGGCCCGCATTCAAAGACGTAGTCGCTCTTCCACTGAGGGCCCATACGTTTGGTGTCGAAGAGCGACTCATCCACGACGATGCCGCCCGCGATCGAGCGGACACCGGACTTACTGATGTTCGCCGCCAGCCGCTCGAGCGGTGTGCCATTGCCCTTGAGGTGCCTACGTGAGAAAGCGCGTGTGGCCAAGAGAGGGTCACCCGATCCGATGAGGTACGCCGGCCCGGGCAGCAAGCCGTTGGTCACCGTGATATCGGCACCGGTCTCCACGCGCGTGGTGAACCGGAAGTCGGGGCCAACGGTCAGAAGCGCCGCGGAGCTGGTGATGATCTTCATCGTTGATGCAGGCACGAATGACTGGGTGGCGTTGACGGCTGCCACGGGTATGGGTCCCGACGCATCGAGGCGGATGACGAGCGCGCTCATGTTCGGGTGCTTCAGCGAGAAGTTGTCAATGAGCGCACTCACGGGATTTGCGGTGCCGATGGCGGGCACCGCAACCCCGACTGCCATGGTGGCCAGCAGGATGATGCGGCGGGCGGCTCGGCGGGTGCGGTGACTCACGACGGCACGGGAGGCTAGTGGTGCGTGCGGACCACCCGCGGGGTGGAGGGTCCCGCCGGGCCGCGCCCCAGGGGCATGACCCGGCGGGTTGACACTAGGCGGCGACGATCTGCGCGGCCGCCTCCGGCGGGAAACGATGGCCGGTCTCAATCATGCTGGTGATCACCAGCGTTCTGTCCACGCGCCCCTGATAGATGGGGATCGCCTGCTCCAAGCAGTAGCGCACGAGGCGCTCCGTTCGCATGCCCAGCGCATCGGCCAGATCATGAGGTGTCAGGTGATTCGCCACTCGGTCCTCCCGTTGGTGGAAATGTCCCGAATACGACAACGATCTGCGGCCGGGTGGCCTGCGGATCGCTCACTGTGCGCGTTGTGACCGGTTGATTACCTCGCGCATGTCCATGCGGAAACGCTACGCCGGATGTCGGATGCCCGCTCTCCCCAGACGGTAAGGGGGAGCACCGAAACCCGTAGAGGATGGGCTAGGATTCCCGGGCTTCACCGCGGGGTGTGGCGCAGCTTGGTAGCGCGCTCCGTTCGGGACGGAGAGGCCCCCGGTTCAAATCCGGGCACCCCGATGAGACATTCCCTCGGCGACATGGGAGGCACGAGATGGGACCCGACTCCACTCCGGCCGAGATTCTGGCCGCAACCTGTGTCATCGCGATGATCGGCGCATCACCCGATCCTGAGCGCCCGGCCTACGGAGTGATGGAGTACCTGCTGTCGCAGGGCTACCGCGTCATCCCGGTGCGCCCCGGCGGCGGCGAGGTGCTGGGGCAGGCGGTCGTGGGTTCGCTCGGCGAGATTGACGTGCCCATCCATGTGGTGGATGTGTTCCGCAAGTCCGATGCCGCTCCAGAAATCGCACGGGAAGCCGTGGCCGTCGGTGCTCAGGCGCTGTGGCTGCAGCCTGGCTGCGTAAGCGACGAGGCCGGGCAGATCGCGCGCGATGCGGGCCTCGCCTTTGCCCAGAATGTCTGTACCCGGCAGGTGCACCGGGATGACGACGTCGGGCCGATTGGCCCGACGACCCTCTAGACCGTAATGACGCCTTCGACCTCGGGGATCTCGCGGCGCAGTTCCGCCTCAATTCCGAGTGTGAGGGTGGCGGTGGACATGGGGCAGCCCCCGCAGGAACCGAGCATTTTCACGTGCACGAAGCCCTCATCGTCGAAGTCCACAAGCTCCACGTCGCCACCGTCCGCGTGCAATGCGGGGCGAATGCGCTCCAGAACTTCCTCGATGCGGATCATGCTGTCCACGTCCGTCATCATTCCTCCTCATCGGGTGGCGATGTGCGGGATGCTAGCGCGGGGGGTGCCCTGTGGCGGGTGAACGGATTCGCGCCGCTGTGGTGCAAGTGCTGGCCGATACCGATACCACCCGCAACATCGCGCGCATGCATGAGCTCGTGGAAGCTGCGGTCCTCGCCGGTGCCCAAATCGTCGTTCTGCCGGAGAAGTGGAACTGGTGGGGTACCGGGGCGGCCACGGCCGACGGGGCCGAGCCGCTCGACGGGCCATCGCTCACCGCGGCCCGGGGTTGGGCGCGTGACCTGGGTATCGCAATCGTGGCCGGCAGCGTGCTCGAGGCATCCGACAATGGCATCCGTGCCTTCAACACCAGCGTGCTCATTGGACCGGATGGTGCCGATGTCGCCGTGTACCGGAAGATTCACCTGTTCGACGGGATGGTGGATGACCACGAGTACCACGAGTCGGCGGCTATACACGCGGGCACCGACGTGGTGACCGGGGAAGTGCTGGGCATTCGCGTGGGATTGTCGGTCTGTTACGACCTACGTTTTCCTGAGCTTTACCGGGCACACGCGACCGCCGGCGCGCGCGCGTTGGCCGTGCCCGCCAACTTCACGCTGCACACGGGCGAGGCTCACTGGGAGATCCTGCTCCGCGCCCGCGCGGTGGAGAACCAGTGTTTCGTGCTGGCCCCCGGGCAGTGCGGCACGCATGCCACCGGCGAGGCCGCGTGGGGTCATTCGATGATTGTTGATCCGTGGGGCCGCGTGCTGGCCCAGGTGGCCGAGGGCGAGGGCTTCGCCGCGGCAGACCTCGACCTTTCGGCGCAGGACGCAATTCGTGCATCACTGCCGGTGCTCGCACACCGACGCCTGTGAGTGACGACACAGGCGTACCTGCCCGTCCGCCCCGCCCGGTGCGCGGGGACGAGATCGAGGTGACCGTGGACGACCTCGCCTTCGGGGGTCAGGGTGTCGCGCGCGCCGCCGGGTTCGTGGTCTTCACACCCGATACCGCGCCGGGTGACCGGGTGCGGGTGCGACTGCGCAAAGTGCGTCGTCGTTTCGGTGAGGCCGACCTGCTTGAGGTGCTTGAGCCGGGCCCTGGTCGCGTGCCCGTGCCGTGCCCGTTCGTACCGGCCTGCGGGGGGTGTCGCCTGCAACACGTGGCGTACGAGGAGGTGCTCGAGGCCAAACGGCAGCAGGTGATCGAGCACCTCGCGCGTCTTGGCGGACTGACCGGTATTCACGTGCACGAGGCCGACCCCGCGCTTGAGCACTTCGGGTACCGCAACAAGATGGAGTACTCGGCATCGCCGGGGCCTTGTGGCGAACTGGTGCTGGGGTTTCACCGACGCGGTCGCTGGGACGAGGTGGTGGATATCAACCCATGCATGCTGGCCACCGCCGACGGCAATGCCGCCCGCGAGGCCGTGCGCGCGTGGGCCGTGGAGTGCGGAATCTCGCCATACGACCAGCGGGCGCAGGAGGGTCTGCTGCGTCACGTGGTGGTGCGCGAGGGGGTGCTGACCGGCCAACTGCTCATCACCATCGTCACCGCATCCGGCGCCGACGAGCTGGTGGACCAACTGGCGGATTGCCTGCCCGCGGCGCTGCCCTCGCTCGTGGGCATCGTGCACGCCATCAACGACGGCCTCTCCGAAACCACCCAGGGCCTGCCATTTCGCACGGTGTGGGGGCGTGACTGGATCGAGGAGCAGGTGGAGGTGGAACCCGGAAACCCGGTGACCCTGCGCCTCTCGGCCGGGTCGTTCTTTCAGACCAACTCGCGCATGACCGGCCATCTGTACCGCCGCGTGGCCGAGGCGGCGGGTCTCACCGGCGGCGAGGTGCTGTACGACCTGTTCAGCGGCGTGGGCAGCATCGGCGTGGCTCTTGGGCGACTCTCGAAGCAGGTGCTGGCAATCGAGATGGTGCCGGAGGCCGTGGACGACTCCCGGGGGAACGCCGAGCGCAACGGCATCACCAATCACACAGCCATGGCGGGTGATGTCCGCGTGGTACTGCGCGAGAACAGGGGGCAGTTGCCAGAGCCAGACGTGGCCATCGTTGATCCACCGCGTGCGGGACTCTCGGGCGGTGCGTGTCGGCGGATCCTCGAACTGGCTCCGAAGACATTGGTATATGTGTCGTGCCAGCCTGCCACCTTCGCCGACAACGCGAAGCGCTTCGTGGACGGCGGCTACACGTTGGAGTGGGTCCGCCCGGTGGACATGTTCCCGCAGACTCCCCACATCGAAGCCGTCGCGCGATTCACCAGGGGCGACAGCAGGCCGACGTGAACGTGGCGAATCCACGGATTCAGGCTCAGTACGGAGGTTCGGCCGCCCACCACTCGCCGAGGGCACGAAATGCGGCCCAGAATCGCCGCTTGGCGTCCTGCTCGTCCATCGAGTCGTCAATGTCCGGCACGCAGAGCGCCTCGACCGCCGGAGTCCAGCGCACCACCACGCCCAGTTCATCGGGCAGGGGCTCGGCCATCGGCATCTTCAGGTCATTCACGGCGCGGCGGGCCCTGTCGCCCATCACCACGATGAGGCGCGGGCGGACCACGCGGATCTCCTCGGCCAGCCAATGCAACTCCTCGTCCGGCTGCGTACCGGTCGCTACGTGCGGGCACTTGCGCACGAGGGTGCCGTAGAGCACCGACGGGTCAACGCCCAAGCGCTCCACGCTGCGGCGCACGGCATCGCCCGAGCGGCCGAAGAACGAGACGCCCTCCTGCCGCTCTGCCAGGGCGGACTGCCACTTGATGAGCATGATGTCCGCCGTCGGCGACCCGGAGGCCTTTACGGGGAAGGTACCCGCGGCGGCGCACCCCGGGCAGGCGTCCATCCGCTCCTCGAGTAGATGGACCTCCCGGATGGCGCGGTCGAGGTAGGCATCCGCGATGTGCGGGACGGCTCGGGCGCCGCGGGACCCAGGGTTATCGGGCGGCGGTGTGGCGGTGGGTTCGGCGGTCATCAGCGAGTGGTCGATTCTCCGGCGGCTGCCCACAGTCCTGCCGGTGGCGCGCATGGCGCGTTGCAGTTCTCAGGCCGGGTGCGACACGCGGCGCGAGGAACGCGGCGTGCGAGCGCGACGGCCGCGCCGTCGGCGTACGGGCCGTGCATCCTCAAGCGCCCGTAGGAAGTCATCGGGACCCGCAAATGGGCGCATGAGCATTCCCGCCGTTCCGATCTCATCGGCATGCATCGCCCCACTGCCGGCCGTCACGACGAGCCCTGTGCGTTGCAGCATGAGGGCAGCCTCCGTGGCCGGCCCGGCCGGCCGGGCCGGTGTGAGTGCCTCGTGGCAGTCGATCAGGTCGCGGCACACCCGTAGCGCATCCGGGGGCGGCACGCCATCGGCGTCGGGGTGCGGTACCACGGTGATGCCGCCCTGACCACGGATGCGTGCGAGGGCATCGGCCAGATCCAGCCCGTCGGGCACGGGCGCGGTGAGGAAGAGCCCAACGACAATGCCCTCGCGGGTGGTGATCTCCTGCCCCACGACCACATGCAGGCCGTCGGGCGCGGCGCGGAGCACGCCGAGCGCGGGCTCGATGCCGCCCGGCGCAGCAATGGCCACCACTCGCACGCCGCGTTCGATCGCCGTGGCCACCACCTCGGTGGCCCTCAGCCGCGGCCCCGTGCGAATCCGCAGGTCGGCGAACACGGGCGCGGGCGCGGCCGCGTGGTCCGCCCGCGCGGCCGCGCCGCGGTAGAGCGCCTCGAGGTCGGCTGCGACATCATCCCATGTGCGTGCGGTCGCGCGTTCACGGCCGATCAGGCCCATCCCGGCAGCACGATCCGGCGCACCGGTGAGACCGCGAATCGCGTCGGTCAGGGCCTCGGCGGAGAAGGGCGGCACCACCAGCCCCGCGTCTGCGCCGATGTCGTCATCGGCCTCCGGGCAGCGTGCGGCGATCACCGCCAGCCCCGCAGCCATCGCCTCGCGCCGTGCGGGGCTCGCGGCATCTGCCGCCGTGGGCAAGACCGCGATCCGGCCACGGCGAAGTGCATCGGCCCGCGATGCAGGACCGGTGTCGGGAATGACGTCAACCACATCCCGAAGTGCCTTGGGCACCGCGTTACGCGTGCGCCACGGTGCATCGGAGGGGCCGAGCACGGTGATGCGGCCGATACTGCTGGGGTCAATGCCGATAAGCGCCCGCAGGGCGAACCGCAGGCCGCTGCGCTCGCGCGCGCGGGCCAGAAGCACGATTCCGGGGCCCGTTGACGGTGGGCCGAACAGGCCGGGCTCCACACCTGGGAGCACCACCTCATACTCGCCGGGCAGCACGCCCTCGAGGACGTGCCCCGCGGCGGCCGATTCGGCAATGCGCAGGTCGGCCTGGGCGAGCGCCCGATCCACGAGTGGACGTACGAAGGCGACACCCGCCAGGGGGGCGGTGCGGTGGAACGTGACGGCACGCACGCCGGTGGCGTGGCGGAGCGCAGAGAGTGCGGGGCTCGGGGCGAGGGGCTCGTGCAGATGGGCAACGTCGAAGCCACCCATGCCCAGTGCCACCTCGAGGCCGGACGCGGCATCAATTGGACCGCCCAGCCGACGACCGGTGGCGTTGCTGCGTCGGAGCGCCCGGGAGGTGGCCACCACGAGCGGCTCGCCGCCGGGGACGGCGGCGATGGCGTCGGCGTCACCCGCCGCGAGCGCATCAATGCGGCGCCGACCGGCATCAACGGCGGTACGGCCGCTGGCAGGCGCAAGAATGGTCACAGCGTGACCGCGCCGAGCGAGCGCCTCGGCTTCGGCCAGCACGGTGCGCCCCACGTCGCCCCCGGGAGGGAACGCGTGGGGCGATATCAGCGCGATGCGGAGCATGGCGGCGTCCATGGCCGCCGAGCGCTAGTCCTTCGGAAGCGCGGCGTTGTTCTCGCCGCTGATGAAGGCTTCGGTGAGCAGCCGTGCTTCGTCATCGGGGTGTTGGATCGGCGGGCTCTTCATGAAGTACGCCGCCGGACCCTCGAGGGTGCCCGAGATTCCGCGGTCAAGCGCAAGCTTGCAGCAACGCACCGCGTCGATGACCACGCCGGCCGAGTTGGGCGAGTCCCATACCTCGAGCTTCAGCTCGATGTTGAGCGGCACGTCGCCAAACGCCTGACCCTCAAGACGGATGTGCGCCCACTTGCGGTCCGTGAGCCACGGCACATAGTCGGACGGGCCGATGTGGATGTCCTTCGGGTCCATCTCGTAGTCGAGCACAGAGGTGACGGCGTTGGTTTTGCTGATCTTCTTCGACTCAAGGCGCTCGCGTTCGAGCATGTTGAGGAAGTCGGTGTTGCCGCCGAAGTTGAGCTGCGTGGTGTGCTTCAGGCGCACGCCCCGCTCACGCATGAGACGGGTGAGCTGGCGGTGCACGATGGTGGCACCCACTTGGCTCTTGATGTCATCCCCCACGATCGGCACACCGTGCTCCCGGAAGCGCTCCTGCCAGTAGTGCTCGCGGCCGATGAATACCGGCACGCAGTTGACGAAGCCGCAGCCAGCTTGCAGTATCTGCTCCACGTACCACTTGGTGGCCTGCTCGGAGCCCACGGGGAGGTAGGAGACCACCACGTCGGTCTTGGTCTCCTTGAGGAGCCCCACGATGTCGGCGGTCTCGCCGGGTGCCTTCGTGATGATTTCGGAGAGGTACTTGCCCAGACCATCGTGCGTCATGCCACGGGCCACGGTGATGCCCGTCTTCGGCACGTCGGAGAACTTGATCGTGTTGTTCGGCTCGGTGAAGATGGCATCGGCCAGATCGAGGCCGACCTTGCGCGCGTCGATGTCGATTGCTGCCGTGAAGTTGATGTCCTTGACGTGGTACCCGCCGAGAACTGTGTGCATCAGGCCCGGGATGAAGTCAACCGCGTTGGCGTCCTTGTAGAACTCGACGCCCTGGACGAGCGCGGAAGCGCAGTTGCCCACGCCGATAATGGCGACATTGACGCTCTTGCTCACGAGTTGGGGTCTCCCCTTCGATTTCCTGGCTCCGGCGGGCCATCGGCACGCCGGAGGAATGAGTGTACGTAGGACAGCCGCTGCGCAACAGTGATCAGGGTGCCGATGGCGAGGATTGTCACCACGATCTCGAGGATCGGCCCGACGCCACCAAAGAAGATCCCGGCTCCGATGAGCACAAGCCGCTCTGTGCGGCTCATGAGGCCGCCCGTGTTTGAGGTGATACCCAGCCCCTCGGCGCGGGCGCGCGTGTACGACACCAAGAAGGAGCCGGCCAATGCGGCAAAGGTCATGCCGACTGCCCAGCTCGACCCATTGCGCGCCAGTGCCACCCCGATGCCACCGAGCACGAATCCCTCGCCCAGGCGGTCGAGCGATGAGTCGAGGAACGCCCCGAAGCGCGTGGACCTCCCGCTCATGCGCGCAACCGAGCCGTCGAACATGTCGCTCATGGACCCGATGGCGAACACGATTCCTGCGGCAATCCACAGGTGGGCGCCCACCAAGATGGCGGTGATGACCGCTCCGACGAATCCGAACACCGTGATGGCATTCGGTGTCACGCCCTTGCGGACGAGGAAGCGAACGAAGGGCTCGAATACCCCCCGCACTGCGTCGGAGTAGGCATGGCGCGCGCGCGGATGACCATCGCCACGTGGGTGCTGCGAGCGCTTGCGAATTGCCTATCTCCTGCCGGTGGATTCTGGGCCGCGCACCCGAGCACGGCAGCCGCCTAGGATAGCGACCCATGCGCCTGTGCTCGTTTCAAGGACCTGATGGTCTCTTTCCCGGACTGGTTGATGGCGACATGGTGGTACCCCTCGCCAATGCCTCGTCGCGCGCGGTGATCGCCGGTGCGGATCCCGTCCCCGATGGTGCTCCCATGCGGCTCGCGGACGTGGTGCTCGAGGCGCCCGTCATTCCCGGCACCGCCCTGGGGATCGGCCTCAACTACCGCGGACACGCGGCGGAGATCGGCATGGATCCACCCACCGAGCCGGTGCTGTTCGCGAAGATGCGGGGCACCGTCAATCGCCCGTCGGGCCCGGTGGTGCATCCCGAGTGGACCCGGCGGCTCGACTACGAGGGTGAACTGGGCGTGGTCATCGGCCGCACCACGCATGGGGTCGCACCGTCTGATGCGCTCGACCACGTGTTCGGGTACATGGTGGTCAACGACGTGAGCGCACGTGACCGCCAGCGGTCTGAGCCGCAGTGGATTCGCGCGAAGAGCGGCTGGGGCTTCATGCCCATGGGCCCGTGGATCACGTCGGCCGATGAGGCCGGTGACCCCCAGAACATGCGCGTGCGCACGTGGGTCAACGGTGAACTGCGGCAGGATACGAGTACGGCCGACATGATCTTTTCCGTGGCGGAGCTGGTGTCGTACGCGTCGCACGTCTTCCCACTGGAACCCGGGGACGTCATCAGCACCGGAACTCCGCCGGGCGTGGGGGTAGGAATGGACCCCATGCGGTTTCTCGTTCCGGGCGACGTCGTTCGCATCGAGATTGACCGACTGGGCGCCATCGAGCACCAGATAGTTGCGGCATGACCGATTCGCGCGCTGACGTGGCCACCATGCGCCGTCTCCTCGACCTGACGGGCCTCGCGTATCCGCGCGGCGTGCTGGGCCCAGAAGTCATGGACCTGGCGACAACACTCGCCCGCGTTGATCCCGACCCGGCGCTGGTCGAGACGTTGGTGCGCCGCGTTGCGGCAGCGCAGTGGATCGGGCTGCAGGGGCCGATGAACGCCGCGCTCACCCGTGTGGGCATCCCGGACGATCCATCCGATGCCCGGGCGCTCGATCAAGCATGCGCGTTCGCCGAGCACGCGGACCCCGACAATCCGTTGTCCCTCGCGCTGGCGGAGCGTGCCGGGCACGACCTGGCGTCGGTCCGCACCCGCGCCCTCGACCGGCTCGAGGCCCTGGCCGTGACACAGGCCGATGGGCCCGAGCGGCCGGACGCCTTGGTGGCGCTCGCCACCACCGCGGGGTGCATCACCGCCGACCTGCTGGACCTCGACCCCGATGACTTCGCAGCCGAGATCGCGGCATACGCCGACGTGGACACCACGGCGGAGGATGCCACTCCCGTGCTCGTGCGCGCCACCGGTGACCTGGAGATCCGCACGTGGGCCCGTGATGCCATCGGGTCGCTTGACGTGCCTGCACCCCCGCTCGCCCTCGCCTCGGTACGTGGTCTGGCGGCCGGTGAGGTACCGGATGATGCGGTGGGCGACGTGTTGTGGACGGCCACCATCATCGTGCTGGCGGAGCAGGCCATCGACATGGCCACCGCACAGGCCACGGCGGGTGACGAGGACGACCCGTCACACGAGATGGACCCGGTGGGTTAGCGGGCGGCGGGGATGAGGTCGGCGCGCGCGAGGATTTCGGGTACCGACTCCTCCCAGGCCACGGCCATCACGTGTATGCCGGCCACGCCGGGGATCGCGCGCAGGCCCTGAATGACCTCCACGCAGATGTCCATGCCGGCCTCGCCCTCGTCCGGGGCCGACTCCATACGGGAGATCAGATGGTCGGGCACCGTGACGCCCCACACCTTGTCGCGCATGTGGTGCGCCATGCGCACATGCTTGAAGGGTCCGACACCGATGAGCATCTTCGGCCACGACGGCAGGTCGGCAGCCTCGAGGCGGGACACGAAGGCGGCCACACGCTCGGGCTCGTAGACGAGCTGCGTCTGAAAGAAGTCGGCGCCCGCTTCCATCTTGGCTTTGATTTTGGAGATTTCCACGTCGATGTCGTCGGCAGTGGGGTGGGCCGTGGCGCCGATCACGAGATACGGCGGCTGGCCGGACATCTCCTCATCAGCCTCATTCATGAAGCGACCGTCCCGCAACGTTGCCTGCAGGCGCAACAGGCCCATGGTGTCGAGGTCGTTCACCACACCGGCGTCCGGGTGGTTGCCGATCTTGATGGGGTCGCCGCTCATGCACAGGGTGTTGTGGATACCGAGCGCTGACGCCCCGAGGATGTCGCTGGTGAGCGCCATGCGGTTGCGGTCGCGCACCGTCATCTGCATCACGGGCTCCGCGCCGTTGTCGAGCGCGATGCGTCCCGCGGCCAAGGGGCACATGCGCGACTGCGCGGTCTGGTTGTCGGTGATGTTGACCCCGTCCGTGACGGGTCCGAGGAGGCGCGCCTTGTGAGCGACGACCGATGGGTCGGCGCTCTTGGGGGGACCGAGCTCGCTGGTGACGGCGAATCGTCCCTCTGCAAGGGCAGTCGCAAGGCGCGTGAGGGTACTCATCGCGGGCACGGTAGCAGGGGCAAACGGCCTGCGGCGAGCCGTTCGGATGACCATGTTGGAGTGCACGGCATTGGCCGGAGGCGGTCTCTGTTCCGGGGTTTGGCGACCCCTCGCCGGGTCTAGGTTCCCATTGAGGTGCTGCCGAAGCGGGTATCGCAGAGGTTTATAAATAGATTACGAAACCCGGGCAGAGCTTTATAAATAAATTACGAAACCCGCTGTTTGCATTACTACGATCCCCTCCTTAGTTAATCCGCACTTGGAGGTTCGTATGAAAATTCATCCTGTTGCTATTGCGACGATCGCGGTTATCGGCACTGCCGCAGCCCTCGCGGTGAGTGGTGCCTCCGCGAGCACCCCGCACGCGATACCGTCGGCACAGCTGAAGATCAATCAGCGCATCTCGCAGGCGGCGGTTCTTCGTTCGAACCAGTCGCTCAACTACCTCGCACCGATTCGGACGGGGGCGAGCGACGCGGCCAACACGGGTAGGTCGGGCGTGACCCCGATCTCGAAGGTGGTGGGTTCGGGCCTTGGCTGGACCACGGCGCAGATCGCCAATGGGGCCGTTACCAGTGCCAAACTCGCCAATGACGCCGTTACCAGTGCACAGATCGCCAATGGCGCCGTCACCAGTGCCAAGCTCGCGAATCCCATCTACACAGCCCAGACCACTGCTGCGGGAGCGATCTCAACCCTTACCCCGGGCGTCACGGCGGTTGTCGCAAGTACTGGGGTGGTCAACATCACGTTCCCGGTGAACGTCTCCACATGCACCTTCGCGGCGACTATTGCGGGCGAGACCCCTGGCCTCGTCACCGTTGCCCCGACCACGAGTGTCGTCGCATCCGTCACGGTCCGGACCTTCAATACTGCGGCGACTCCTGCTCCGACGACACTGCCGGTCCAGCTCATCGCCTACTGCTAACCCAGTGATCATTGGCATACCGTCCACCCGGGCGGGGCGGTATGCCAACGCAGGGTTGTCCGGCGGGATGCCTTAGATCGGGTAGCCGCCCTCGGCGACGAACTTGACGCGACCGGCGATCTCGGCCGCATTGCTGGCCACTCGCTCGAGGTGGCGCGCAAGCAAGACCGCGCCCGTCAGCCACGGTGCGGTGTCATGATCGCTCTCGGCGCGCGCCGCGGCCATCATTACCTCCTCAAGCAACTCCTGCACACCGCGGGCGTCGGAGTGGGCCACGATGGCCAAACCGGTGTCCTCGCGGGCGAATGCCTGCACCGCCTGCGACAGCGCGCCGATTGCCCGTGGCTCCATGCGCTTGAGCAGCGCGTCAATCGCGGGCGTGGCCTGTGATGGTGCGAGCGCCTCAACCCGGCGGGCGATGGCAACGGCCAGGTCACCAACGCGCTCAAGGGCGACGCTCACGATGAGGCCGGAGTGGATGAGGCGCAGGTCATGGGCCTTGGGCGCCTGGAGCAGCACGAGGTCAAACGCCAAGCGCTCGAGCACGGCGCATCGGTTGTCGACGTCGTCATCATTGGCGATGACGCGCGCGGCGAGGTCAACGTCACGTGACTCCCACGCGTCCACCGCCTGCTCAACCTGTCCAACGATGACGCTCGACACTTCGATCATCCCGCCGCGAAGCTGCTCGATTCCCTGCTCGATTCCTGTGCGCGATGCCATGGGCGCAGAGTACCGGCTGCAGTCGCGTCACGGCAAGGATAGGATTGGCGTGACACGTACTGTTCACCGTCCAAGGAGTGGAACCAGATGCACGCAGCGCGCTATGGGACGATCGTCGATCGCGTGGTCCCGCGAAGTCAGAGCCGCAGCACTGAACTGCTGCGGGATGTCCTGCTCGTCTTCGCCGGCACCGGTCTGGTGGCGGGACTCGCCCAGGTGTCCATCCCTTGGTACCCGGTCCCCTTTACCGGCCAGACACTCGCCGTGCTGCTCGTGGGCGGTCTGCTGGGCGCCTGGCGTGGTGCCCTGTCCTTGGCCGTCTACTTCGCCATCGGCGCACTGGGCGCTCCCATCTTCACGGAGCAGTCGGGCGGCTGGGACATCATCACGGGAGCCACCGGTGGGTACATCATCGGGTTCATCCTCGCCGCCGCCGTTGTGGGCTGGCTGGTAGAGCGTGGTGTGGACCGCCGCGTGGTGCCGATGATCCTCACGCTCATTCTCGGAAACATCCTCATCTACGCCATCGGCGTCCCATGGCTTGCACAATGGGCCCCCGCCGGCGACGGTGTCCAATTCGGATGGAGTCAGGCATTCACCTTCGGCGTGCAGCCCTTCATATTCGGCGACGCCATCAAACTGGCCATCGCGGCGGCATTGCTGCCGGGCGGCTGGGCGCTCCTGCAGCGCACCGGCTTCGGTCGCAAGAACAGCGATGACGGCCCTAAGGCGGGAATGCTCTAGGCCCTCCCCGCCATCCTGATGTGCCCCGAGGGGTCCCGAAATCGGGACCCCTCGTCTTTTCTGTTTCATAACCTCACAGGGTTGACATGAGTACGCTCATATTTCATGATGCAACACGTATTCACTCACCGTCCGGCGACGGATCCATAGGAGGCAGGGACACAGATGGGTAAGACGATCGGCATCGACCTCGGCACCACCAACTCGGCGATGGCAGTCCTCACGGGCGGTGAGCCAGAAGTCATCCCCAACGCGGAGGGCGGTCGAACGACGCCGTCAGTCGTCGCCTTCACGTCGGGCGGTGAGCGCCTCGTGGGTGCCGTTGCACGCCGCCAGGCCGTGACCAACTCGCAGAACACCATCTTCAGCGTCAAGCGGTTCATGGGGCGCAACTTCAACGAGGTGAGCGAGGAGATGACGATCGTTCCCTACACCGTCCTCGCCGGCACGAGTGGGGATGTGCGCATCAAGGCCGGCGACAAGGAGTGGTCGCCGCCGGAGATCAGCGCGATGATGCTGCAGAAGCTGAAGGCGGATGCCGAGGCGTACTTGGGCGTAGAGGTGGACGGCGCGGTCATCACCGTGCCCGCTTACTTCAACGACGCCCAGCGCCAGGCCACCAAGGACGCCGGCAAAATTGCCGGTCTCGAGGTGAAGCGCATCATCAACGAGCCCACCGCGGCCGCGCTGGCCTACGGCCTCGACAAGGAGGATGAGCGCACCATTCTGGTGTTTGACCTTGGCGGCGGTACCTTCGACGTGTCGATCCTCGAGATCGGCGACGGCGTGTTTCAAGTGAAGTCAACCAACGGTGACAACCATCTGGGTGGCGACAACTTCGACAAGGCGGTCGTTGACTGGATGGTCGCCGAGTTCAAGCAGTCGCAGGGCATTGACCTGGCGCAGGACCCAATGGCGCTGCAGCGTCTGTACGAGGCGGCGGAGAAGGCCAAGATCGAGCTCTCCACCACCACACAGGCATCAATCAACCTGCCGTTCGTCACCGCCGACGCCTCGGGCCCCAAGCATCTCGACCTGTCGCTCACCCGGGCGAAATTCGAGGAGCTCACGCACGACCTGCTGCAGCGCCTCGAGGGGCCGACCAAGCAGGCTCTGGCCGACGCCGGCGTTACCGGTAAGGACATCGAGCACGTGGTGCTGGTGGGCGGCATGAGCCGCATGCCGGCCGTGCAGAGCCGCGTCACCGAACTCACGGGCAAGGAGCCCCACAAGGGCGTCAACCCCGATGAGGTCGTGGCCGTGGGTGCCGCCATTCAGGCGGGCGTCTTGGCTGGTGAGGTCAAGGATGTGTTGCTGCTCGACGTGACCCCGCTCTCCTTGGGCATCGAGACCAAGGGCGGGGTGTTTACGCGTCTCATCGAGCGCAACACAACGATTCCCACCAAGAAGAGCGAGGTGTTCTCCACCGCGGAGGACAACCAGAACCAGGTGGAGATCCACGTGCTGCAGGGCGAGCGCGAGATGGCGTCGTTCAACCGCACGCTGGGTCGCTTCAGCCTCACCGGAATCCCGCCGGCGCCGCGTGGTGTGCCGCAGGTCGAGGTCACCTTCGACATCGATGCCAACGGCATCGTGCACGTGTCCGCAAAGGACCGGGGCACCGGCATCGAGCAGACCATCGAGATCAAGAGTTCGAGTGGCCTGAGCGATGACGAGGTCAAGCAGATGGTGAACGAGGCCGAGTCGCACGCCGACGACGACAAGCGGCTGCGTCGTCTGGCCGACGCCCGCAACCAGGCCGAGGCCCGGATGCACGAGGCCGAGCGCCAGTTGACAGATCACGGTGAGTCGGTGGACGCCGACCTGAAGGCCGCGATCGAGTCCGCGGTGCAGGCGTCGAAGGATGCTCAGACCGGGGAGGATCCCGACGCGATTGAGGGTACGACCGAGGCCCTCACGCAGGCGCTGCACCGCATGTCGGAGCAGCTGTACCAGCGCGCCGCCGCCGACCAGCAGTCGGCCGACGGTGGCGAGGAGATCGTCGAGGACGCGGACTACGAGGTCATTGACGAGGACGAGACGGCCGGCCCGGCCAAGGACTGATCAGTGACCGACGAGATCACCGACATGCCCGTCGCTCCCGACGAGCCCGAGGGCGGGGACGCTCCGACCGAGCCCTCGATCTCTGAGGGAGTGGACGCGGCCACCGACGACCTGACCCGGGTGACACTTGAGCGAGACGACTATCTCGACCAGTTGCAGCGCACTCGCGCCGACTTCGACAACTACCGCAAGCGCGTCGAGCGGGAGCGCCCCCTCCTCCACGAGGCGGGCGTTCGTGACGTGGTGACAGAGTTGTTGCCTGTACTCGACAATCTGGAGCGCGCCCTCGAGGCCCTCGTGGCCGCAGGCGATCAGGGCGCGTCGGTCATCGCATCGGGCGTTGACATGGTGCGCCTGCAGTTGGGAGGCCTCATCGCCGGTCGCGGCGCAGAGGAGATTCCGGCCCATGGTGAGCACTTCGACCCGACCATCCACGAGGCCGTGCAGAGCGTGCCCGCGCCAGGGCACCCGGCGGGTACGGTTGTGGCCGTGGTGGAGCGGGGCTACCGGATGAGCGATACGGTCATCCGGGCCGCCCGCGTCGTCGTGTCCGGAGGCGATGGGAGCAGCAGCTGAGCGAGAAGTCCCTCTACGACACCCTGGGGGTTGCCCAGACCGCAGACGATGAGGCCATCAAGAAGGCCTATCGCTCGTTGGCGCGGAAGCTCCACCCGGACGCCAACCCCGATGATCCCAAGGCCGAGGAGCGGTTCAAGGAGATGTCGCACGCCCACGACGTGCTCTCGGATGCGACGAAGCGTCGCGAGTACGACGCCGAGCAACAGATGCAGCGCACGGGCGGTGGCTTCGGACGTGCCGACGCTGGCAGCGCTGGCTTTGGCGACATCTTCGGCTCGATGTTCGGTGGCGCAGGTGGTGGCGGCCGTCGCGGCGGCGCGCGGCGTCAGGCGCCCCGTCGGGGACAGGATCTCGAGGTTGAGGTGACGCTGTCGTTCGACCAAGCGATGTCGGGGGCCGAGGTACCCGTCACACTCGAACGCCACGAGGCCTGCCCGACGTGCTCGGGGTCGGGCGCGAGGCCCGGATCATCGCCGCGCCTGTGTGGCGCCTGCGATGGCCGCGGCTCGGTCACCCACGATGTGGGTGGCTTCTCGATTCCCGAGCAGTGTCCCGTGTGCCGGGGGCAGGGCACGGTGGTGGATGACCCATGTACCGACTGCCACGGCACCGGCACGCGCAGTGTGGAGCGACGCATTCGTGTGCGCATTCCCGCTGGCGCGAAGGACGGCACCCGCATTAAGTTGAAGGGCAAGGGCGGCGCCGGGACGCGGGGCGCCCTCGCGGGCGACCTCCACGTGGTGACGCGTGTGATGCCCAGTCCGCGCTACCGGCGCAAGGGTGACGACCTGCTCATTGATGTGCCCGTGACGTTCGCCGAGGCGGCGCTCGGTGCCAAGGTGGAGGTGCCCACGCTCGATGGCCGGGTGGCCATCACCGTTCCCGCTGGCACTCAGGACGGCCGCACGCTGCGCGTGCCCGGCAAGGGCGCCCCTCGGCTCGCGGGATCGGGCAGCGGGTCGTTGCTGGCCAAGATCAAGATCACCATTCCGTCGTCGCTCAGCGACGAGCAGCAGGCGGCCCTCGTGGCGTTCTCCGACCTCGACACCACCGACCCGCGGGCGAGGCTGTTCTCGTGAGCGCCCCGCGCGACGACCCGCGGCCCGTGTACATGATCGGCATCGCCGCCGAGATCGCCGGTATGCACCCGCAGACCCTGCGCATGTACGAGCGCCGGGGGCTGGTGACCCCCGGTCGCAGCAAGGGGCACACACGCCTGTACTCCCAGGCCGACCTCACGCAGCTTCGACGGGTGCAGGCTCTCTCAGAGAGCGGCCTGAACCTGGCGGGCATCGAGCGCGTGCTTGGTCTGGAGCGTGACCTGGAGCGCATGATGCGCCGAGTTCGCGCGCTCGAGCACGAGCTCGAGGTCCGTGCGACCGAGGCGGCGCGGGCGACGGATGCTGCCCGGCGTGCCATGAGCAGCGAGATCGTTCACGTGCGCCGGGCCGTGGGTCTTCCCGCAGTGCGCGTGAGTCCAGTCATTCCCGTGGGGTTGCGGCCGGTGCCGCGATCCGCAGAGAGCCGTGACCTGAGGAGGTCGAGTTGATACCCGTTGACAAGCCGACGGTGCGCGCGAGCGAGGCGCTCGCAGGCGCGCAGACCTTGGCCGAGCGCCATGGCAACCAACTTGTTGAGCCAGAGCACCTGCTCTTGGCCCTCCTGGACCAGCCCGAGGGCGTGGTGCAGCCCATCGTCGAGCGTGCCGGGGCCAATCCGGCGTCGCTTCGCGCTGCGGCAGAGGCCGCCGTAGCGGCGCGCCCATCGGTGAGCGGCGCCAACGTGACGGTGGAGTTCTCGCCCGGGTTTCGTACGGTGGTGCGGAGGGCCGGTGAGGAAGCCGCCAACCTGCACGATGAGTACATCAGCACCGAGCACCTGCTCATTGCGCTGCTGGACGACGGTGGGGGTGCCCGCCACGTGCTGGTGGACGGCGGCATCACCCGCGAGACCCTCATGGCGGCGCTCAAGCAGGTGCGCGGAAGCGCGCGTGTGACCGACCCGAACCCGGAAGAGAAGTATCAGGCGCTCGAGAAGTATGGGCGTGACCTGACCGTGGCGGCGGCCTCGGGCAAGCTCGACCCGGTGATCGGCCGTGACGAGGAGGTGCGCCGCCTCATGCAAGTGTTGTCGCGTCGCACCAAGAACAACCCGGTGCTCATCGGTGAGCCCGGCGTGGGCAAGACCGCCATCGTCGAGGGGCTCGCGCAGCGCATCGTTGACGGTGACGTGCCCGAGGGGCTCCTCGGCAAGCGCGTCATCTCGCTTGATGTGGGGTCGCTGATCGCCGGCTCCAAGTACCGCGGTGAGTTCGAGGACCGCCTGAAGGCCGTGCTGAAGGAGATCGCGGATGCTGAGGGCGAGATCATCCTGTTCATTGACGAGTTGCACACGATCGTGGGTGCGGGCAAGGCGGAGGGCGCGGTGGATGCCGCCAACCTGCTGAAGCCCATGCTGGCCCGCGGTGAGTTGCGTGCCGTGGGGGCCACCACGCTTGACGAGTACCGCCAGTACATCGAGAAGGACGCCGCGCTTGAGCGCCGTTTCCAGCCGGTGATGGTGGGTGAGCCATCGGTGGAGGACACCATCGCGATCTTGCGCGGTCTGAAGAACCGGTATGAGGTGCACCACGGCGTGCGCATCAAGGATTCGGCCCTGGTGGCTGCGGCCCGTCTGTCCGACCGCTACATCACCGCGCGGTTTCTGCCCGACAAGGCCATTGACCTCATTGACGAGTCGGCCAGTCGCCTGCGCATCGAGATTGACTCGGTGCCCGAGAAACTGGACGTGGCACTTCGCCGCATCATCCAGTTAGAGATCGAGGAGCAGGCCCTCTCGACGGAGACCGACCCGGCGTCGGTGGATCGTCGCGACCGCGTGGCCGCCGAACGTGCCGACCTTCGCGAGGAGGCCGATGGCATGACGGCGGTGTGGGAGGAGGAGAAGGCATCCATCACCCGCATCCGTGACATCAAGGACGATCTGGACCGTGCGCGCACGGAGGTGGAGCGGGCCGAGCGCGAGGCCGATCTGGAGGGTGCCGCACGCCTGCGGTTCGGCACCATCCCCGGGTTGGAGCGGGGCCTCGAGGAGGCCGAGCGCCAGCTGGACGAGAAGCACGCCGAGCACCGGATGCTGAAGGAGGAGGTGTCGGACGAAGACGTGGCTGAGGTGGTGGCGGCCTGGACCGGCATCCCCGTCAACCGGCTTCTGGAGGGCGAGGTGCAGAAGCTCGTGCACATGGAGGATCGTCTGCACGAGCGGGTCGTGGGACAGCAGCAGGCGGTGGCGGCCGTGGCCAACGCGCTGCGTCGCTCACGGGCCGGGCTCTCCGACCCCGCCAGGCCCATCGGCTCGTTCATCTTCCTGGGCCCCACGGGCGTGGGCAAGACCGAACTGGCCCGCGCGCTCGCCGAGTTCATGTTCGACGATGAGCGCGCGATGGTGCGCATTGACATGAGTGAGTACATGGAGAAGCACACCGTGGCCCGCCTCATCGGGGCACCTCCCGGGTACGTCGGGTTCGAGCAGGGCGGTCAACTCACCGAGGCCGTGCGGCGCAGGCCGTATTCCGTGCTGCTGCTCGACGAGATCGAGAAGGCCCACCCCGACGTGTTCAACGTGCTGCTGCAGCTGCTGGATGATGGCCGCCTCACCGACGGTCAGGGGCGCGTGGTGAACTTCCGCAACTGCGTGGTGATCATGACCTCGAACATCGGCAGCCAGTTCCTCGCCGAGGGCATTGACGACGAGATCGCATCGGAGCGGGTGATGGGTGCGCTGCGGGATCACTTCCGGCCGGAATTCCTCAACCGCGTTGACGAGATCGTGCAGTTCGCGCGCCTGCGCCGTGAGGACATTGCCCACGTGGTGGACTTGCAGATGGCGCGTCTCGTCGTGCGCCTGGGCGAGCAGGACATCCGCCTCACGCTCTCACCGGAGGCACGCGACTTCATCGCCGACGAGGGCTACGACCCCGTCTACGGGGCACGGCCGCTCAAGCGGGTAATCCAGAAGCGCGTGCAGGACCCGCTCGCCATGGAGATGCTCACCGGTGCCGTGAAGCCGGGGGACGACGTTGATGTGACCGTCGAGGACGGCGCGCTCACGATGACGCCCCGGGAGCGCGCCGCCGCGTAGGTCCACGGAGCGATGGCATCGGCCGGGTGCATTGGCCCGCGCCGAGCACGTTTCAGTCGCGTGCTCGGACGATGGCGATGGATGCGCCCAGCGCAAGTACCGCGGCGCCCATGGCGACGTAGATCCCCACATCACGGGCGAGGAATTCGGCCGGCCAGGGGGGTCTGACCAGCCGCCATGCCACCACCACCGTGGCGGCGAGGGCGAGTGCGAGGCACAGCCACGACAGGGCGCGCACCACCTCGCCGTCGAGCGGTAGAACCCCATGCAGGTCGAGGATGATGAGCACGCTCGCGATCAGCAGCAACATCCCCGCGGCGAATGCGGCCCTGCCCAGTACCGTGGAGTCCCACCCGGAACTCGCCTCGGGCGAGAACACAGGCGCGACGTCGGCCGTGTACCACGGCAGGAACACGCTGATGACGAGGATCGCGGAGGCCGTTGCGATGACGCCGGGCACGGTGCCACGGGCGCCACGGTCGTCGGTTCGGGTGCTCACGCGGGGCATCCTATGCACGCGCCCGGCCAGCGCCGGGCGGGCCGGGGCGCGGGTGGTAGGCTCGCCCCACTTCGGCACTCCCCGAGGAGGATCCTTTGCCCACGTATATTTTGCTCAGCACCCTTAGCCCTCATGGCGCGGGGACCATCAAGGCCAACCCGCAGCGCGTGAAGGAAGTCAATCAGGAGATCGAGCAGATGGGCGCGAAAGTCGTGCAGCAGTGGGCTGTGCTTGGCCCGTATGACTTCGTGAACATCGTTGAGGCGCCGGACGAGAAGGTCATCGCCCGGGTGTCGGTCGAGCTCGCGGCCCGTGGCACAGCGCACTTTCAGACGCTGACCGCCATTCCGGTTGACGAATTTCTGGCACTCCTCAAGTAGCCACGTGCGCGCCCGCCGCGGTGGATTGATCATCGGCGCCAGCCTCGTGGGGCTGGCGGCCTCGCCGCTTGCCGCACCCGCGCGCGCGGCGGTGCGTGTACGCATTGAGCGCTTCCGGCGCCGCTCGCCCGACCCGGTGGCCGCGTTTCTCGAGGCACCCTGCTACACCGAACCCGCCCCGCGCCAGCGCCCGCGCTCGGCGGACCAGCCCGGGCAGTAGCCGATGGCGGGCGGGCCCTTCACGTGGGAGGTGCTTATCCCCACCCACCGCATCGTGTTCGGGTTGCTGGGCGGCGAGGTGGTGGAGAGCCGCGCCGCGTCGTCGGCGGGCACGTTTGCCGCGTACCGCAAGCTCGACGGTGCGGTGCCGGGAATGATCGCCTGGCCCAACACCGTGCTGTTGCATGGCGATGAACCCATCGTGGTTGACCCGGGATACCAGAGCCAAGGCGACATGCTGGCCGGTGCCCTGCGCGCGCAGGGCATCGAGCCGGGCGACGTGCGCACCGTGGTGATGACCCACCTGCATTCCGATCACCTGTCGGCGCTGCCCCAATTGCCGGGTGTCACCGAGGTCTGGGTACACGAGGACGAATTGGGCACCCCGCATGAGCGCCGGCAACGCGGCATCACTGACGAGGCGCCACTGCGAGTGATGCACGGTGCGGGGGGAGAGATCCGCCCGGGCCTTACATGGATCCACACCGCCGGCCATTCGCCCGGCCACGTGGCGGTTATCGCCGAGTGCGAGGCCGAGCGCGTGGTCATCGCCGGCGACACCCTGGGTCCCGACCCGAGGTGGTTCGAGGATATGAACCCCCCGCAGGACTTGGATGAGCGCGACGCCCACCTACGGGCCTTCGTGGCCATCCGCGAGCTGGCTCCGGCCGTGGTGATCCCGGGCCACACCCAGCCGTTCTCCCTTCCCTGACTCCACTGGGAGGACGGCAGGGGCGAGCGGGGGTGGCGTCGAACGACAACTCGTTACGACATCCCGGGAGGACCAACGGTGGACCTGCGAGAGATCACGCGTGAACAGAAGATGATCGGGGCGGCGATCGCCATGCTCATTTTTGTCGTCTCGCTGTTCCTCAAGTGGCAGTCGGTGGGCCAATTCAGCAGTTCGGGAGCCGACGTGGGTTCGTGGCCCCTGGCACTCATCATCGCCTTGGTGGCGGGTGGCCTGCTGGCGGCGGAGGGTCTGGGTATCGCCCTGCCATGGCGCGTGCCGACCACCACACTCGCGCTGTACCTCATGTCGTTGCTCGTCTTCTATGTGGTGGTATTCATCCTTGCCATTGATGGGCTGGCGTATGGAATCTGGCTGGCGCTGATTTTCGCGATGATCGGCCTCGCACTGTCGGTGTCGCTGTACCGGGACGACACTCGGTAACACCGGTGCAGACGCGCCGGGTGCGTCGGTACACTCGCGGCGATGCCACGGTTTGCCGCCCTCGAGAGGTGTGAGATTCTTGCCGCCGTCCTCGGCGGCCTGTGGATCGGCAGCCTGTTCCTTCCTTGGTTCGGGATGGCCGACGGCACGGTGAGCGGGTGGAACCTCATTGACGCCTCGTGGCTCGGCGTGGCCGTGGTGGGTGTGGCGGCCCTGCTCCTTCTGCTGGACGCCCTGAGCATTGGCGGCTTCCAAGCCCTGCCGGTGCCCGCAATCGCGACGTTTCTGTTGCCCAGTGGGCTCTTCTACACCGCACTGTGGGTGCTCTCGGCCGATGACATCCGTTACGGCGCTTGGACCGCGCTCGGCCTGTCGGCCGGTGCCGTCCTGTTCTCCGCCGTGGCGTGGACGATTGATCGACGCGGCTAGCACCAGTGAACTACCTCAAATCGATGAGTCGCCGCGAGCGCATGCTGGGTATCGCCATCCTCAATGGCGCCTTCATCGTCAGCATGTTCTTCCAGTGGGGCGCCGGCGGCGTGCGGGCGTGGGACGCCGATGCCTCGTGGCTGGTGTTCGTGGTGGCGCTGATTGCTGGCCTGATGGCTCTGGCGGACGCCTTCGACTATGAGGTGCCGCGCCTGCCCGGCACCGGGGTCATCGCCTACCTCACATCCGTCAGCCTCTGGTACGTTATTTTCTCGCTGATGGACATTCACGATCAGGCATGGGGCATCATTGTCTCGCTAATCATCGCGATTCTGGCGACCATCGTGGCCACGATGGCCTGGGTTGCCGATCGCGCCTAGGAGGTTGTGATGGGACTCATGGACAAGGCGAGGGGGGCCGCGAAGGCCGCCGAGTCCGCCGCGCGGTCGGCGGCGAGCGATGCTCGCGACAAGGGCGACGAGTTGTTGCTGAAGCGCAAGGTCAATGGGCTGGCCGAGGAATTGGGCCATGTGACGTACCGCCAGCACGACGGCCTCACGGATCTGGATGGCGAAGCGGAGCGCCTGGTTGCCGAGATGCGCGCCCTCTACGCGGAGATCGACGCGCTCAAGGGCCCGGAGTCCTGATCGGTCTGAGGCGTGCTCAGGGGGTCCTTGATACCTGACCTCACCGCGCCGATCGTCATCGGCATTGTGTGGTGGGTTGTCCGCTCTCGCAAGCGCCGGTCGGTGGCCGGGGACACGGGGGGCTGACCAGATCACGACCGTCGCGTGGATCGTCGCCGTCATCGCGCTGGCCCTGGCGGCGTGGGCAGCGGTGTATGCACGCCGTGTTGGCGCGCAGAGCGCACGTGACGTATCGGTTGTCGCGCCGGTCGTCGTCGCGAACCCCCACGACGAGGTACGGCTGTCGGCCGTCTTCGCCGCATTGCCGGTGGCCAGTCTGCGGGTGGGTGCCGACATGATCATCACGGCGGTCAACCCCGCTGCGCTCGCCACGTTCCCGTTTCTCGAGCGCGGCCTCGGGATCCTCGAAGGGTTCGGTGACCACCAGTTGGCCGAGCGAGTGCGCGACGCCATTCGCACCGGTGACGCCACGCGCTGTGACGTGCGCCTGTTCGCGGAGGGCCGCCGCACGTTCCGGGTGGTGCTCGTGCCCTTCGCCGTGGAGGGCGAGCGCGAGGTGCTCATCACCCTCACCGACACCAGCGAGGCCACGGCATATCAGGAACTGCGCTCGCAGTTCGTGGCCAACGTGTCGCATGAGTTGCGTACGCCGCTCACGGGCCTGCGCGGAATGCTGGAGGCGCTCGAGGATCCGGAGATGCCGACGGAGACACGCGACGACTTCGTGCGGCGGTCGCGTATCGAGGCCGAGCACCTCGAGGCGCTCATTGACGACATCCTGTTTCTGTCGGAACTTGAGGCGGCGCAGGGTGATCCCGTCGGCGAGCCCAGTGACATCAGCGCGGTCGTGCCCACCGTGGTGTCCCGCCTCGAGGGCGAGGCCGGTGAGCAGTCCGTGACGCTGGCCACCGATGTGGCCAGCGGGCTGTGGACTCCGCTGACCTCGCGAATGGCGCAGATGGTGGTGCGCAACCTGCTGGAGAACGCGGTGCGTTACGCCGGCCCGGGCGCCACTGCGGTGGTGCGCGGGCGACGGGTGGGCGACTGCGTGACGATCGAGGTGGAAGACGATGGCTTGGGCATCGCCGAGCGCGACCTGCCGCATGTGTTTGAGCGCTTCTACCGCGCTGACCCCTCGCGCTCGCGCAGGTTGGGCGGCACGGGCCTGGGCCTCTCGATCATCAAGCACATCGCCGATCGGCTGGGGGGCGAGGCACAGATCACCTCGCGCGAGGGATTCGGCACGACGGTCCGTGTGATCGTCCCCGCTGCCGAGGCCCCGGTGACCGACGTCCCGGGTGATGGCAATGTGCATCCCGCTACCCGTGAACGCTGGTAGTTTCGCCCGCGGCATTCACTCACGGAAGGATCTGATGGGTATTCCGCTTATGGACATCCGCGCCCAGTACGCACCGCTTCGGGCGGAGCTCGACGCGGAGATCGCAGACATCCTCGACACGGGTACCTTCATCCTCGGCCCCCGTGTCAAGGCGATCGAGTCCGAGGTCTCGGCGCGTCTGGGCAACCGGCCCTGCGTGGGTGTGGCCAACGGAACCGACGCGCTCATCATCGCGTTGCAGGCCTTGGGCGTGGGCCCGGGCGACGAGGTCATCACCACGCCGTACACCTTCTACGCCACGGCCGAGGCCATCGCGCGCCATGGGGCGACACCGGTGTTTGTGGACATTGACCCGCAGTCGGCGTGCATCGATCCCGACCTGATCGAGGCGAAGGTCACTGACAAGACCAAGGCCATCATCCCGGTGCACATCTTCGGGCATCCGGCCTCGATGACCACCATCCTCACCACTGCCGCCGAGAATGGTCTCGCGGTCGTTGAGGATGCGGCGCAGGCCTTTGGGGCCGCCGACGGCGAGTGGCGCGTGGGCACCATGGGCGACATCGCCACCTTCTCATTCTTCCCCACCAAGAACTTCCCGGGAATCGGCGACGGCGGCATGGTGGTCTGTCGCGACGCGGATCTGGCGCACAAGGTGCGGCGCCTACGCTTCCACGGTTCGGACGACAAGCAGACCTTTCTCGAGGTGGGTTACAACTCGCGCCTCGACGAGATCCAAGCCGCCGCGGTACGCGTGTTCCTGCCACACGTTGACGACTGGAACGACCGCCGCCGCCAGGTGGCCGACTGGTACCGCGAATGTGGGCTGGGCGCGTATGTGACGCTGCCCGAGGAAGCGCCCGCCGCGCGCCACGTTTACCATCTGTATGTCATCCGTCACCCCGAGCGCGACCGCCTGCGCGAACTGCTCAATGAGGAGGGTGTGGGCGCCGTCACGTATTACGGCACGCCCATGCATCTGCAGCCGGTGTTTGCGCACTTGGGGTATGCGAAGGGCGACCTGCCCGTCGCCGAGGAGTGGGCGCGCACCGGGCTTGCCATTCCCATGCATCCCAATCTCACGCGGGAGCAGGTGGAGACGGTCGTCGCCGCCACCGGTCGCGCGGTGTCGCGCCTGTAGGCCACGGAAGGAGTTTCGCCATTCGGGTCTGGATTGATGTCACGAATTCACCGCACGTCCTGATTTTTCGCCCGATCATTCGGCGGCTCAAGGACCGCGGGCACGAGGTGGTGGTGACCTCCCGCGACTTCGCGCAGACCATTGGTCTGCTTGATCGCTATGGCATCGCGCACCGACCGATGGGAGCGCATGGCGGCGGCGGGCTCAGGGGCAAGGCGCGTGCCATGACCTCGCGCTCGACGGCGCTGGCCAAGATGGTGCGCGGCGAGCACTTCGACCTGGCCGTGGCCCACGGCAGCACCGACCAGCCGATGGTGGCCCGCCTCGCCGGCATTCCCCAGGTGACCATGTTCGACTACGAGCATGCCGCGGCAATGCATCACCTGAACGGCCGGTTTGCCACGCGTGTACTGGTACCCGACGCCATTCCCGAGCGGGCGCTGGCCAAGTACGGCATCCGCTCTCCCAAACTGGTGCGGTACCCGGGCCTGAAGGAGGAGTACTACCTCGCCGACGAGGTGCCCAACCCCGACGCGGTCATCACCGAACTGGGGCTCGATCCCGAACTGGTGACGGTCACGCTCAGGCCGCCGCCCGAGGTGACGCTGTACCACCGTGGCGCCTCCACGGACGTGTTCGCGCAGGTGGTGGACCGCCTCGAGGCCGAGCGGGACCGCGTGCAGACGGTGGTGCTGCCGCGCACGCAGGACCAGAGGGACGCGCTGACGGCCCGCGGCTTTCTGGTGCCCGAAGCGGCGGTTGACGGCCCAGGACTCATCGCGGCCAGCGATCTGGTGGTGAGTGCCGGCGGCACGATGAACCGCGAGGCGGTGGCGCTGGGTGTGCCCGCGTTCAGCCCGTTCGCAGGTCGCATGGGCGCAGTAGATGCGCGTCTCATCGCGGATGGACGCATGGTGCGGCTAGAGGATGCCGCCGACCTCGTGCTGCAGCACCGCGACCGCGGTGCTGCGCCGCCGATGCGCGACCCCGCGGTGTTGCTGGAGTTGATTCTGGGCGCCCGGAGCACCGCGTTGCCGCCCCCGGCTGGCAACGTGGCTACGATGGATCGTTGATGAGCGAGTACGTGATCAGCCCGACGTGGCGCGGGTATCTGCATCGCCTCGGGCAGGTCTCGGTTGATCTGGTCCTGATTGCGCTGGCGTGGTGGCTCGCATTCGTCGTGCGATTCGATGGCGATTCGCCCGGGCGCTACGACCGCCTCTTCTTCATCACCGTGGGTGTGGTGGTGGGCCTGAAGATCGCCGTGTTCGTCGCCATGCGCTTCTACACGCGGTGGTGGCGGTTTACGGGCATCCAGGATCTGCAGCAGATCGTCATCGCCTGCGTGGTGGCCAGCCTGTTGGTCATCACCGTGCTCACCATCTGGCGCCCGCACGGCTACGAGTCGGTTCCGCGCGGCGTGTTCGTGCTCGACTTTCTGTTTGCGGTGGTGTTCGTGGGTGGCATGCGGTTCGGGGTGCGCTCGGTAATGGAGCGCTCCAACCGTGGTGCGACGCTGGCGAAGGGCCGCGCCGTGATTGTGTGTGGCGCTGGGTCGGCCGCCAACTCGCTGCTTCGCGACATGCGCCTGAACGGTGCGCTGGGATACACACCGGTTGGCCTCATTGACGACGACCCGCGCAAGGCCGGCCTGCGGGTGGGTGGCGTGAAGGTGCTGGGTACCCGCGAGGATCTGGCCCGTGTTCTGCGTGAGACCCGTGCCCGTGAGGTCATCATCGCCATGCCGTCGGCCACCGGCGCCGTGCGCCGCGACATCGTGGACCGCTGCCGTGCGGCCAACGTGCGTGTGACCACTCTTCCTGGGCTGCCCGAGTTGATGAACGGCGAGGTCTCGGTGCAGAAGCTGCGCGAGGTGCGCGTGGAGGACGTACTCGGCCGTGCCCCGGTAGAGATTGACATGGCCCGCGTGGCCCGGTATCTCAACGGCAAGCGCGTGCTGGTGACCGGCGCTGGCGGTTCCATCGGCTCTGAGCTGTGCCGCCAGCTGGCCCAGGTGGGCCCGGCATCCCTCGTCCTTGTTGACCACGCCGAGAACAACCTGTTCGAGATTGACCTCGAACTGCGCGAGCGCGGTCACGCCCCGGTGCCAGTGGTGGCCGACTGCCGTGACGCCGCATTGCTGGACGGTGTGTTCGCCCGGTACCGACCCGAGATCGTGTTTCACGCGGCGGCCTACAAGCACGTGCCGATGATGGAGCTCAACCCCATCCAAGCAATCGCCAACAATTCCCTTGCCACGGCCACTCTGGCCGACCTCGCCACGCAGCATGGCGTGGAGCGCGTGTGCTTGATCTCCACCGACAAGGCCGTGGAGCCGCAAACCGTGATGGGCGGCAGCAAGGCGCTGGCCGAGCGCATTGTGGAGATGCATGCAGACAGCAGCACGCGCTTCGCGGCCGTGCGGTTCGGCAACGTCCTCGGCTCGTCCGGGTCGGTGCTGCCCATCTTCCGGCGTCAGATCGCGCAGGGTGGCCCGGTGACCGTGACGCATCCCGACATGACGCGCTACTTCATGACCATCCCCGAGGCGGTGCAGTTGGTCATCGAGGCCACCGGTATCGCAGAGGGTGGTGATGTGTTCGTGCTCGACATGGGTGAGCCAGTACGGATCATGGATCTGGCAGAGAACATGATCCGCCTGTCGGGCATGGAGCCGGGTCGCGATATCCAGATCGAGGTGACGGGCGTGCGGCCCGGCGAGAAGCTTCACGAGGAGCTGTTCAACCTCGATGAGGAGGTACGACCAACGCGTTACGGGGGCGTGCTGCGCGCCACACGCCCCGCACTCGACGCGAATGAGTTGTCGCGCCGTATTGACGGCCTTCGTGCCGCAGTCGCGACCGATGATCCGGAGGTCGCAGCTCGGGCCCTCTGGTCAACCCTGCGGGCTGGAAGGGACGATGCGCTGTCCGGCGAACGACAGGACGTGCAGTCACGCGACGAGGGGGACACTGAATGAGCACGCTGGCCATTCCGGTGCCGATCGGACCCAACGCCCTGCCGGTGACGGCGGTTACCGTGCGGCCCGGTGGAGTGCTCGCGCATGTGCGCCGTCCCTGCGGCGCACATGCTGTTGACGCCTACTGCGTCGGCCGCAAGCGCGATGGATCCGGCCTCATCTACTGGTGCGCCGAGGGTCATCACCACATCGCCTCTGCGCACCGCTAGGCGCGTGACAGCCCTCACCCCCCCGCGCGTCTAGGCTTTCGCACGATGGATCTGCGGCATCTCCTCACCCTTCGCACGGTCGTTGACAAGGGCTCCTTCTCGCTCGCTGCGGAGGAGCTCGGGGTCTCACAGCCTGCGGTCTCGTTCCAGATCCGCTCCCTCGAGAAGCGCCTCGGGCATCGTCTGCTTGATCGAAATGGCCGCCGTGTGACGCTCACCGACGCTGGTCGCATGGTGGACGGCTACGCGCGCCGCATCCTCACCCTCGAATCTGACTTGCAGCGCGCGATCAACGACTTGTCCGACCACATGGCCGGTCCGCTCGTGACGGGGTCGTCTACAGGTCCCGGCGAGTTGGTGCTGCCGCGGCTGCTCGGGGGGTTCAAACAGCAGAACCCGGACGTGGAGATCTCGTTGGTGGTGCAGGACACGCAGACCGTGTGTGACCGTGTGCTGGATGACGATCTGGAGTTGGGCGTGGTGGGTGCGGCGCGACCGCACCGGGGTCTCATCTTCGAGCCATTCATCCGCGACGAGTTGGTGGTGATCTGCCCGCCCAACCACCCGCTGGCACAGCGCACGCGCCTCACGCTTGAGCAGTTGGCCGCACAACCCATGATCCTGCAGCAGCGTGGCTCGGGCGTGCGCGCGGTGCTCGAATCGGCCTTCCGCGCCTCGGGTGTGCGCATGCGTGACCTCGACGTGACGCTTGAACTGGGTTTGCAGCAGTCGGTCAGGGCCGCGGTGCTCGATGGGCTGGGTATCACGGTTATCTCGCGCCTCGCGGTGGAGCGTGATCTGGCCGAGGGCCGTCTGGTCGCCCTTGAGGTTGATGGCGCCGTGCTGGCCCGCGACTTCTCGCTGGTGCGCCATGCCGGTCGTACGCCCAGCCGCGTGAGCGAGGGCTTTATCGCCTACGCCCGCGAGCACTTGGGTGAGTTGGCGCCGCCTGTGGCCGGTGCCGCCACGCCTGCCGCGCCCGGGGACGCGTAGCCCACGTGCCCGACGTCTTGGTGGTGGGCTCCGGCGGCGCGGGCATGAGCGCGGCCATTGCCGCACGCGAGGCTGGGGCGCACGTGGTGATGGTCACCAAGTCTGCGCTCGGCGCGAGCAACACTGGTCGCGCACAGGGTGGCATCCAGGCGGCGCTCGGTGCAGACGACACCACCACAGACCACTTCGACGACTCGTTCGCCGCGGGTCATGAGGACGCGCGGCCCGAGCTGCTTCGCACGCTGGTGGAGGGCGGCCCCGATGCCATCGAGTGGCTGTCATCACTGGGCGTGGTGTTCACACGTGACGGCGATGCGCTGCGCGTCATTCGTTGCGGGGGCGCGCGGCGCCCGCGTTTGCTGCAGGCCGGCGAGCGCACCGGCGCCGACATGGTGTTGGCGCTGCGAGCCAGGGTACGCGCCAGTGACATCGAGGTGCGCGAGTCCAGCGAGTTGGTTTCCCTGCGGCGTGATGGCAGCGAGTGGGTGGCGACGGTGCATTGCAAGGACGGCACGACCGATGAGATCCGCGTGCCATCGGTGGTGCTCGCGGCCGGTGGTGGGATGGCCGGCGAGGCCGCGCGCATTGGCGAGGCCTCCACGAGCCATCCCGATACCACGCCTGAGGTGTTGGAGATGGCTATCGCCCTCGGGGCCGACGTCACGGATCTTGACTCGTGGCAGCGGCACCCCACGGGAGCCGTGTGGCCAGCGGGGCTTGCGGGCTACGCCCTGCCCGAGACCACGCGCGCCTACGGCGCCACCCTGCACGATGCCGCAGGCGAGCAGTTCGTGGATGAGTTGGCTGCCCGGGACGTGGTCGCGAATGCCATCATCCGGGTTGTCGCACAGGGCCGTGGATTCGAGGCGCCCAACGGCGAGCGAGGCGTGTGGCTCGACACGGCCGCCATTGATCGCGAGCACGGCGCGGGCTTCACCGCACAGCGCCTTGCGTATGTCCACAACCGATACCTCAAGCAAGGGGTTGACATCACGAAGGAGCGCGTCCTTGTGTACCCCATCCTGCACTACCGCAACGGCGGCCTCGTGATTGACAAGACGGGTGCCACGACCGTGGACGGGGTGTTCGCCGCCGGCGAGATCACCGGCGGGGTGCACGGAACCAATCGCCTGATGGGTAACTCACTGCTCGACACGGTGGTGTTCGGGCGCATCGCGGGACGATCGGCGGCCCGGAGGGCATTGGCATGAGCGACGTTATCCCTGACTTCCTCACCCTTCCCGGGCGGCCGTCCAAGCCGCGCGAGGTCGGTATCACGCATGTGATGGACAAGGGCCTGTCGGTGCGCGAGGCCGCCGACCTCGTGGAGACCTCCGGCGAGTACGTCGACATCGTCAAGCTCGGGTGGGGAACCGGGTACGTGTCGCGCAACCTGCCCGAGAAGATCCGCATCTACGAAGAGGGCGGCATCTCTGTGGTGCTCGGTGGAACCTTCTGGGAGGTGTGCTTCGTCCAGAACAAGCTTGATCAGTGGCGCGATTGGGTCAGCGAACTGGGCCTGCGCCACGTGGAGGTGTCAGACGGCACCATCACGCTGCCGCATGAGCGCAAGCTGGAGTACATCGCCGAGCTAGCGCAGGATTTCACCGTGCTGTCGGAGGTTGGCTCGAAGGACAACGACGTGGTCATCGCCCCGTACCTGTGGGTGCAGATGATCGAGTCAGAGCTCGACGCCGGGGCGTGGAAGGTCATTACCGAGGCACGCGAGAGCGGCACGGCCGGCGTATTTCGCGCTGACGGTGAGGTGCGCATGGGTCTGATTGACGAGATCGCGCATGCCATCGCTCCGAACCGGCTGCTGTTCGAGGCCCCGCAGAAGTCGCAGCAGACCTGGTTCATTCGCTCATTTGGGAGCAACGTGAACCTCGGCAATATCCCGCCCGACGAGGTAATTCCGCTGGAAACCCTGCGTCTGGGCCTGCGCAGCGACACCCTTTTCACCATGATGCCTCCCGGGCACGTGGACGGCGCGGGCATCTAACTGTCCTACCCACACACGTTGTGAACGCGGCTGATCGGCGGCCGGTTCCCCAACGAGCTGTGGAGTCGCTGCCGACCGTAGGTGCGTATCGAAGAACCAAGCGCCCTGGTGCGCTCAAAATGGTGGGGACAGACCCCGGGTGGGGACAGACCCCGGGTGGGGTCTGTCCCCGTAAGACCGTAAGACCCGTAAGACGGGCCACCGGGGACGGCGCGTTCAGGCATCATCCCGGCGTGATCCCGAAGCCCCTCATTGTCGCGCTCACCGCCCTCGCGGTGGGGGCCGCCGCGCAGGTGGCCATGGCCCGGCCCATGGGTCACGTGTTCAACTGGAGCCACGAGCTCAACCAGGAGGAGCTCCCCAACTGGAATCCCAAGCGCCCGCCCATTCCCGCGGCCAAGTGGTATCGCACGGTTAACACCATCCTGCACACGGCGGGCGCCAACGGCATGTGGTTCAGCGGCTTCGGCGCGCTGCCCTTCGACATCCCCGTGGCGCCCACGGAGCCGGATGCATGGCGTAACAACGCCAACTTCATGCGGCAGTTCCGGACAACCGGGCTGTCGTGGGACGCCAACGTGGAGGCGCGTGCCGCGAAGGAGGCGCTGTGCATATTCCCGCGCGTGCCCAAGCGGTGCAGGCCCACGGGCGTGGTGTTTCAGCCAAAGACCAACGCGCCCACCCGACGCATGTCGCTGCTCGATCCCGCCTACCAGCGGTCAGCACTGAAGGAGATCCGTCGCATCGTGCCCGGGCTTGCGGGCAAACCCTATGTGTGGGCATTCACGGGATCTGATGAACCTCAGGTGGTGCTGCCAACCGGCCCGGCGACGCAGAGCGCGGTCTGGCGCCGCCAGAGGGCACAGATCAAGGCCGACTTCGGGTGGCCCCCGCCCAGTGCCACCGCAAAGAAGACCGACTCGCCCATCGCGGGCCTGCAGTGGCTCGCCTACTCGCGCTGGACCAGCCGCGAGTTCGGCGCCATGAAGACTCAGCAGGCGGACCTCATCCATCGGCTGGCCCCGGGCTCGCGCGTGGTGCCGAACGACTACGGAATGATCAGCGGCTTCATGCCGTGGGACTACACACAGGTGGCCCGGTCGGCCGACGTGGTGGAGGCCGATCCCTACGTGTCATACGCCGAGAAGGAGAACCCGGGGCGCGGCCGCTACAACCCCGGCTTCGGCGCCAAGTTCATGAGCGATCTCACGGGCAAGGAGACCCGGGTGATCGTCCAGGCGTTCAGGTACTCCGGATACATGCCGGTGGCTGCAGATCTGGACGCCTGGTCTGGGCAGGCGCTGCGTGCGGGCGCTACGCACATCAGCATTTTCGCCTCTGGCAATCCGCGCTTTCGCAACACGCCGCTGTACGACGGCATGCTGTCGCTGGCATCGCGCCTGAAGGGCGCCGACCTTCCTGATCCGCCCGTGGACCCCGCCACGCAGGTCGTGTACTCGGTCATGAGCGAGGGGCAGGGTCGGCCCGGCATGGCGGGCGATTCCCGGTACAAGACCTCGGGCGACGCCATCTACACCACGTATTCGCTGCTCGGCGAACTGAACCATGCACGCTTTCAGTTCGACTCGGACACGCGTCTGGAGGCCGACCCGTCACGTCTCACGCAGGCGAAGGTGGTGTGGCTGCCTCGTGGCGAGGTGCTCACTCGGCAGTTCGCCGAGGCACTTCGGGTGTGGGTGCAGGCCGGTGGATTCCTGGTGGTCACCGACCCGAAGGCGTTTGCACGCACACCTGCCAACGACGACCTGTCCGAGGTGGGCAGTGCACTGATGGGCGGCCGCCTGTCACGAACCGAGGGCGGCACGGTGCTGTTGGTCAGGAAGGACGCGCTGGCCACCGGATCGCCACCCGATCTGTTCACCCTGCCGGTGGATGACCGTCGTTCGTGGGTCTTCGAGGACGTTTTCGGGGGCGCCACCGTGGTTGCCACGCACCTCGATGGTCGTCCCGCAGGGGTTCTGCGCGCCGTGGGGCAGGGACGCGTGCTCTCATTCGCCGCCGACATCATGACGCCGGCGTCGCTCGTGGAGCCGATGGACTTGGTGGCGTTCGTCAAGCAGGTGGCCACCATGTCGGGCAGTACCTTCGACGACGCCACATGGACCTGGCGTGTGCCGGGCAGCGCTGACCGGCCGCCGTGGACGGACACGCGGGGCAAGTAGCCTGCTCTGGTGTCCGTCTTCATCTGTCCCCGCTGCGCCCACCGCAAGGGCTCGTCCGAGCGCACCGAGGGCCATCAGCCTCGCGGTTGCCAGAAGTGCGGCTTCGGGTTCGTGTTCGAGATCATGGACGACTACTACGCGGGCCCGCTCACAGCGCTGATGTGCTGCGATCACGATCGGCGGGTGCTCGTGGCCGGGCATGCCGCCACCCCCATCACGGGATGGCTCGAGGGCGACATGATCGGTCGTGACGTGGTGGAGGCCCTCACCCTGAGGTTTCCCGACGCATCCGCCGACCCCGTTGAGCGGGTGCTGGAGTGGGGCGTGCGTGCGCAGGCAGAGAAGTGCACGTTCCGCCCCAACGGGATGGACGAGGACCGCGCGGCCGTCGTTGACCTCTTCCCGGCATACGACGGCGATGGCGGCCTGCTGGTTGCGCTCACGCCGGTGACGAGGGGATGAGTATGGAGACCAGGCGACTTGGGCGGTCGGGCCTCGACCTCACCGTGGTGGGGCTCGGCACCTGGCAGTTCGGCGGCCGCTGGGGCGGCGCCGACGACGCCGACAGCGAGGCGGCATGCCACGCGGCGCTCGACAGCGGTATCAACTGGATTGATACCGCCGACATCTACGGGCAGGGCCGCGCCGAGGCGATCGTGGGCAAGGTGGTGCGCGACCGGGGCGATGACGTCATCGTGGCCACCAAGGGCGGCGTGGCGTGGCAGTTCAACGACCAGGGGCTCAGTATCTGGCGCGAGGCCACCGGTGAGTATCTGCGTATGGCGCTGGAGCGTTCGCTTAACGCCCTCCAGATGGATCACGTCGACCTGTATCAAGTGCATTGGCCGGTCAACGGCGTGGCCGCCGACGACACCATGGGCGAGCTGGTCAAACTGCGCGACGAGGGCAAGATCCGCTACATCGGCATGTCCAATTACGCCGTGGCCGACCTCGAGGCAGCCCATGCGGTGGAGCCCTTCGTGTCGCACCAGTCCGGCTACCACCTGATGCGCCGCCAGATCGAGGATGCCGAGTTGCCGTGGTGTGCCGACAACGGCGTGGGCATCCTGGCCTACGGACCGCTGGCCCACGGCCTGCTTACCGGGAAGATGAATGCGCACACGACCTTCCCCGAAAACGACTGGCGTGCGGCGAGTGAGTTCTTCGTGGACGGCGATTTCCCTGAGCGCATCCAGGTGGTGCGCGAGTTGCAGGCGATCGCGGCAGAGGCGGGTCGCCCGGGCGGGGTTGCCGAGCTGGCCGTGGTCTGGGCGCTGCGCCTGCCGGTGGTCACCTCGGCCATCATCGGGGCGCACGATGCCGCTCAGGCCAGCGGGATTGCGGCCCTGGCGGGCGCCCCCCTCAGCACCGATGAGGAGCGCGCCATCCAGGCCGTGCTCGCCGCGCACCCCGCCACCTCACGTGAGTACGGCCATGGAGAGCCCCCGCAGCGGGACGCGCCCTAGGCGCTCATACCCCGAGCGTACGAACGGTGTGTTCCATGTATCCCACGGCGACAGGCCTCTGGGGGAGGGCCCGCCGCCGTGGTGTTGCTAGGCGGTGGCCGGTGCCGGCGTGGCCGACGTCGCGCCGGCGATGTCCCACGTGCCGTTCAGCGAGCCCTGCAGGTACGGATGCTGCAGCGAGTAGAGAAAGCTGAGCAGCACCGACAGACCCACCGATGGATATTCGCCGGGGCCGTTGTCCAGCGCGATGGCGCGCACGGCGCGCACGCGCTTGGCGGTGGTCACCCAGGTCCAGATGGCGGGCACGATCAGGAATCCGCCGGGAAAGAGCGCCAGCACACTCTTGCCGGGCTCGTTGTTCAGGGGCTGACCGGCGGCGGCAGAAAAGTCGCGCATCTCTCGGTTGATGTAGTACCAGTGGAACAACGAGTAGATGCCAAGGGTGATGATCACGAGCACCCAGGTGACCAGTAGTCCCCTGCGCTTCACCTGTACGCCCTCGACCACCAAATCAACTGCCGCCATGATTACTCCCTCGACTCATGAAAATGGAAACGTTACATGGGGCATCGGGCAGCGGGCATCGGGCACGATGGGGTCATGCGCGTTGCGGTAACAGGGGCCACGGGGATGATTGGCGGACACGTGGTGGCCGCGCTGCTCGCCCGTGGCGACGAGGTGGTGCCGGTCTCGCGCGGCACGACGCCGGTGCACGGCGTGGCACCCGTTCGGTGGGATCCGGCCACCGAGACATTCCCGCGCGCCACCACCGATGGTGTCGACGCCGTGGTGAACCTCGCGGGGGCTTCGGTGGCCGGCGGCCGGTGGACCGATGCCCGCAAGCGACTCATCCGCGACAGCCGAGTGATCACCACCGGGCGCATCGCGGATGCCCTCGCGGCAGGCGCTGGCCCACGCGTGCTGGTCAGTGGCAGCGCGAGTGGCTACTACGGCAGCCGGGGCGATGAGATGCTGGATGAGCAGTCAGCGCCCGGGCACGACTTCCTGTGCGACGTTGCACAGCAGTGGGAGGCCGCGGCTCAGCGCGCCGAAGCCGGTGGCGTCCGGGTGGTCCTCTCGCGCACCGGAATGGTCTTCGCCGCCAATGGCGGGGTGATCCCACGTCTGGCCACGATGGCCCGCGTCGGTGGTGCCGGCCCCATCGCCGGAGGCAAGCAATGGGTTCCCTGGGTGGCCATTGACGACGTGGTGGGAATGATCCTGCGCGCGCTTGGCGATGACGCCTGGACTGGACCCGTCAATGTGACTGCGCCCGAGCCCATGCGTCAGCGTGATGTGGCCACCGCCCTTGGGCGCGCCGTGCACCGCCCGGCCAGAATGCCGGCGCCCGGGTTCGTGCTGAGGGTATTCATGGGGAAGATGGCGGTGCTGGTGCTCGACAGCCAGCGGTGCGTACCCCGTGCGGCGTCGTCGCTCGGGTACTCGTGGCGGCATGGGGATATCGGCACCGCCCTGGCGGCGGCACTGCCCAACTAGGCCCCGGCGTCGCCCTTGGGCGGCGGCGCGTACTCGGGGAACAACTGCACCAGATCGGCCTGCAGCACCAGCCAGGTCTCGCGCAGGTGCGTGGTGAGCACGTGGTGCTTGCCACCGGGCAGGACCGAGGCCACGCGGAACACGGCCTCGTCGCCCTTGTCATCGGCCTCGAACACCATGCGCCGGTAGTCCTCGATGAGCGCGGCCAAGTCCAGGTGATGCTGCTTCTGCACCTGCAGTAAGTGGTCAATGCGCGCGAGGGCCTTGTCGGGCATGAAGCCAACCCTACCGGGCGCCGATTCTCCCGGTGCTACCTTCTCGCCCCACGGGGGATTAGCTCAGCTGGGAGAGCGCCGCCTTTGCAAGGCGGAGGTCGTCGGTTCGATCCCGTCATCCTCCATCGGGAACGCCCATCAAGGTCCGTTTGATGACCGTCCGCACCCTCCTTCTGACCGCGACGCTGCCCCTCACCCTTCTCGTGCCTTCGGTGGCAGCGGCCGCGACGTACGGGCCCTCTGGACTCAACTACTCGTACGACATACGCGTTGACGGGCCCACGCTCGCGGGCACAGGCGCGATTACGGTGCGCAACGATGGCCCGCAGGCAATGCCCGTGGTGTGGCTGCGGCTGTGGGGCAATGGGGGGTGGGGCTGCAACCGGCCCGTCGTGCGCGCGCGCGTCACGGGCGGTGGCAGGGCCGATGGCCTGATGCAGGCCTGCACCGCGCTTCGCATTCGCCTCGATGCGCCGATCGCACCCGGTGACACAAGCACCGTCCACGTCGCCCTGCGCGCCCGGGTCCCCACCGACCACTTCCGCACGGGATCGTGGGGCCGTATGCACTCATTCGGCGGCGTTCTGCCCACGGTTGCACCCACCGTGGACGGCCGGTTCGACCTGGATCGCTACATCGCCATCGGCGACCCCTGGCTGCTTCTGGTGGGGTCGTGGCACGTTCGTCTGGCCACGCCGCGCGGTGTGACCGTCGGCACGAGCGGGGTGGCACAGGGCGACCTCGTGGCACCGTCTGGGTGGGTGCGCCGGGAGTACGTGAACGACATGGCCCGTGAGTTCAACGTGGTGAGCGGACCGCTGAAAGTTGCGGTCGGCGATGCGGATGGGGTGCCGGTACGCGTGCTCTACGGGCCCGGCACGCCGCGCCGCGCCGCAGTGCGACTCGTCGGCACGGCCCGCCGCGCCATCAGCGCATTCGCCGCTCGCTACGGGCCATACCCCGGACGCCACCTCGATGTACTCCTGGCTGGGCCGTCGGGCATGGAGTACCCGTCGCTTGTCATCAGCGAGCCCACTGCGCCCACCCTGGTCCACGAGGTGGCTCACCAGTGGTTCTCGCAGGAGGTGGGATCCGACGGCGGGAAGGAGCCCTGGCTTGACGAGACCATGACCACCTATGCCCAGATGCGCCTGCTCGGCCTCACGGCCGGCTGCTCGCTCACCAGTCCGCTTGGTGCCTATCGGCCGGCACGGCTCTCGTGGACGCTCGCCCAGTTCGCTCGGTACCCGAACCGCCTGTACGACGCGGTGTACGACGGCGGCGCGTGCGCACTGGCCGGCATCGCCCACGACATCGGGGGCGCTGCGTTCGACGCCGTTCTCGGCGGCTGGGTCGCCGCCCATCAGTGGGGTGTGGTGACCACCGGCGAGTTCCTGAACTTCCTGCGCACGCGTATTCCGGACGCCACCATGGCCCGGTTTCTTGCCACCACGGGTCTCGGGTGATTCGGAGGCGCCGTATGCTGACGCCATGATGATGAACCTGACCGACACGCACCGTGACATCCAGGCAATGGCGCGCGAGTTCGCCGTCAACGAGATCGCTCCGCACGCTGCGCGGTGGAACGAGGACCGTCAGCCCCCCGTTGACGTGATTCGCCGCATGGGCGAGGTCGGGCTGCTCGGGGTGACCGTTCCCGAGGAATACGGCGGGTCGGGCCTCGATGCCACGGCGCTCGTGCTCGTGATGGAGGAAATCGCCGCGGCGGACGCCGGGACGTCGGTGTCCATCGCCGTGCAGAATGGCCTGGTGGCGGCACCGATCCTGAGTGCTGGCTCCGAGGCGCAGAAGCACAGGTGGTTGCCACGCATCGCCAGTGGCGGGTGGCTTGGCTGCTACGCCCTCACCGAGCCGGATGCGGGGTCGGATACCGCGGCGCTGCGCACGCGTGCGGTCGCCACCGGGGACGGCTATGACGTCACGGGGGCCAAGCAGTGGATCAGTAATGGCGGCCTTGCCGAGGTGTTCGTCATCTTCGCGCGCACCGGCGAGGATGGCCCCCACGGCGTGAGTGCCTTCATCTCGGCCAAGGCCGAGGGGCTCGAGGTGGGGCGCGAGATCTCGAAGATGGGGCTGCACACGTCATCCACCGTCGGCCTGTCGTTCGATGCCCTGCACGTGCCGGCATCGGGGATGTTGGGAGCAGAGGGCGAGGGCCTCAAACTCGCGCTCGCCACGCTCGACGGTGGGCGCATCACCGTTGCCGCGCAGGCGGTGGGCATCGCGCGCGCCGCTCTCGATCTGGCGGTAAAATACGCGAGTGGCCGGCACGCCTTCGGTGGCGCCATCGCACGCTTTCAAGGCGTGCAGTTCCCCATCGCCGACATCGCCGCGCGCATCGACGCTGCGCGCCTGCTCACCCTGCACGCCGCAGCGCTTCGCGATGCCGGGCAACCCCACGGCGAGGCCGGTGCCAAGGCCAAACTGTTCGCGTCATCCGTGGCCGTGCGTGCCGCCGACGTGGCGGTGCAGACGCTCGGTGGCTACGGGTTCTCGGCCGAGTACGCAGCCGAGCGCTACTACCGCGATGCGAAGATCACCGAGATCTACGAGGGCACGAGCGAGATTCAGCGGATTGTCATCGCGCGCGCCCTGTTTGGTGACGCCGCGCGCTGACGTGCGGCGAGTGTCCCGAGTTGTAAGTTCGTATGCAGTTCCCGAGGGAATCCCCCGCGAGGCAAGGACGCAGAGCAGCCCCAATATCGGGCATATTGGGGCTGTCGAGGACGCCGCATCGCGATGGGATGCAGCCGGGAACTGCCACGTAATTTATGACTCGGGACACTAGATGCTCACTTCGGTGCCGAGGTGAATCACCTGCTCTGGGGGCAGGCGGAAGAAGTCAGCCGAGCGGGCGGAGTTGCGGTGCATCAGGGCGAACAGACGCTTCTGCCAGAGCGCGAGGCCGTCGTGATCGCGGGTGACCACCAAGGTGTCGTCGCTCACCACGTATGACGCTTCGCGGGGCGTTCCGGGCAGGCCGAGTATCCCCCACTTGGTGGCGAGCGCCGCGGGGATGTCCACCTGCTCGATATAGCCGTACCAGAGCTCGATCGCCGTGATGCCATCACCCAACTGGCTGGCGAGGACCCGCGCGGAAGGGTTGACGCGTGGGGTGTCGCGGTATCGCACGCTCACCAGCACCAAGTGCTCTGGCAGGAACTTGTTGTGGCGCAGGTGCACTGACAGGCAGTGCGGCGCCACCTTGGGGTTGGCGGCCATGAACACGGTGACCCCGGGAATGCGCTCGGAGTTGGCGTCGATGACCGCCGACAGCTCGGCGATGGGGATGGAGTCGCGTGCGATGCGCGTGCGCAGCGCGGTACGGCCGCGCCGCCAGGTGACCATCAGCGTCAGCAGGATGGCCGCAATCACCACGGGCACCCAGGCCCCACCGGGGATCTTCACGGCCGTGCCGGCGAACAGCAGCAGGTCAATGGCGAGCAGGGGGGCAAAGCAGATGGTGAGGAGGGTCGTGTTCCAACCCCACGTATTGCGGGCGATGATCATGGTGAGGCCGGTGGTGATGAGCATGGTTGAGGCGATTGCGAGCCCATAGGCACCGGCGAGTGCCTGTGACGATCCGAAGGCGATCATGAAGCCGACCACCGCCACGTAGAGCGTCATCGTGGGGAAGGGCATGTAGATCTGACCCTCGATCTCTTCAGACGTATGCACCACGCGCTGACGTGGGATGAGGTCGAGCTGGATCGCCTGCCGCGTCAGCGAGAACACCCCCGAGATGACCGACTGGCCCGCGATGAACGTGGTCACGGTCGCGAGTATCAGCAGCGGGATGGCCATGGCCGAGGGCCCCATGTTGAAGAAGGGGTTGGACACGCTCGCCGGGTTGGTCATCAACTCGGCACCCTGACCGAGATACGCCAGAACCAGTCCGGGGAAGGCAACGGCGAACCACGCGAGGGCGATGGGCTTGCGACCGAAGTGGCCCATGTCGGCGTAGAGGACCTCCGCCCCGGTGATCGCCAGCACCACCGCGCCCAGGACGCCAAGGGCCAATCCGGGGTATTGGCCGATGAACATGGCACCGAGTAGCGGGTTGAAGGCCTGTAGCACGTCGGGGTTGGCCATCAGTTCGTGCGCGCCGAGGAGCGCGATGGCCATGAACCACACGAACATGAGCGGCCCGAAGGCCTTGGAGATACGATGGGTGCCGAAGCGTTGCGCGACGAAGAGCAGGGTGACCACGACGATGGCGAACGGCACGACTAAGCCCTTGGCCGATGGCGCGCTCACGGTGATGCCCTCGCTGGCTGATAACACGGAGATGGCGGGTGTGATGACGCCATCGGCATAGAAGAGCCCCACACCCACCAGACCCGCGAGGAATGCCCAGCGGGCCGTCGTGCCACTCAGCTTGCGGCGGGCGAGCGCCGCGAGGGCAAGCACGCCGCCTTCGCCCTTGTTGCTCACCCGCATGACGAGGCCGATGTACTTGACCCCGACCACGAGGATGAGCGCCCAGAGGAAGAGCGACAGGACGCCGAGGATGTCGTCCTTTGTGGTGCCCATGCCGGTGGCGAAGGCGACCTGGAAGGCATAGAGGGGGCTGGTGCCGATGTCACCGAAGACGACGCCGAGGGCGCCGAGGGCGAGCAGGGGCGTTCGCGGAGGCTGGTGGCCTGGGTCGGTCACGCGGAGCAGCGTAGCGCTGTTGGCCATCGCGGCGCGATGCGACAGCGAGCAGCGTTTATTCCTCGGGTCGCATGAACACGCCCGGGCGCGCGCCCGGGCACACTGTGGGCGTGCTGGTGCTCTTTGACATTGATGGGACCCTCGTCCACGGTCTGCCCGAAGGGCACACCCGTGCGATGACCGATGCCATGCAGGCGGTGTGGGACGTGTCTGCCACGCCCGACGACGTGTGGCGTATCGAGCCCGCGGGGCGCACCGACCGTGAGATCGCGCGCCTCGTGCTGCGCGCGCAGGGCGTGGACGACGAGGCGATTGACGCGGGCATACTCGAGTGGATTGACCTGGCCTGTCACGTGCACGGTGAGACCATGCACATGCATCCGGCGCCCATGGCCGCTCCTGACGCCCATGCGGTGACGGCGGCGCTCGCAGCGCATGGCGCCGAGACGGCGCTGGTCACGGGCAATCTCGAGGGTATCGGTCGTGCGAAGGTGGCCACGGCGGGGTTGGGGGATCGCTTCGCCGTGGGCGGTGGTGGGTTCGGGTCAGATGCGGAGGCGCGCGCCGACCTCGTGCGCTTGGCCCGCGCGCGTGCGCGGTACCCACACGCCGACAGGGACGTGGTGGTGGTGGGGGATACCCCGCGTGATGTCGCTGCCGCACGGGATGCCGGGGTGCGTGTGATCGGTGTGACGACCGGTGCCCACGACGCCCATGCCCTCGCCGGGGCTGATGCCGTGGTGGCCGACCTGACTGGTGCGCTGGCGGTGCTGCTGGGCTGAGCCTGCGTTTGTCCTCGGGGCCGACGTGGGACCCGGGCAATTCCGCCCGGCGCACAAGGAGCGCGGTTCGGCACCCCCATAGCCTCGGCAGAGCAATGGGGAGGTGCACATGCACCGACCTGAGTCCAATGAAGGAGGACACTTCATGCGTCAGAGGTCTCTCCACCTCGGGGTGCTGGCAGCGCTTGCGCTGCTCTTGGGCATCCCGGCGCTGGCCGCTGCTGCAGCAGACGGTCCATCCCCGACCGACATCGCGATCAACTCCATGTGGGTTGTCGTGGCTGCGATCCTCGTCCTTTTCATGCAGGCCGGTTTTGCAATGCTCGAGATCGGTCTCTCCCGGATGAAGAACGCCGGTGCAGTCGCCGGCAAGATCGTCATCAATCTCGCCATTTCATTCCTGATGTTCTGGTCCATCGGGTTCGCAATTGGATTCGGTGATGGCAACAACTTCGCGGGTTCCGCTGGTTGGTTCCTGAACAACACGGATGCGGCCGGCGATACCAACTCGCTCGGCCTGTTCGACTTCGGAAATGCCCTCGCCGCGTACAACATCCCGGTTGAGGCCGTCTTCTTCTTCCAGGCGGTCTTTGTCGCGGTGTCGCTGGCGATCGTCTTCGGAACGATGCTCGACCGCACGAAGTTCATTGGCTACATCATCTTCGGTGTCGTCTTCACCGGCGTCATCTACCCGATCGTCGCCCACTGGACATGGGGCGGCGGCTGGCTTGCCCAGAACGGTTTCCTGGACTTCGCCGGTTCATCCATCGTGCACCTGCAGGGCGCTCTGGCCGCAATCGCCGGAACGCTTATTCTTGGACCACGTATCGGGAAATTCCGAGATGGGAAACCACAGGCGATACCAGGTCACTCGATTCCGCTCGCTATTCTCGGCGTGCTGATCCTCTGGCTTGGCTGGATGGGATTCAACCCCGGTTCGTTCCTCGGGGCCGTCGGCTACAACTTCGCCGACATCGCCATCAACACCAACCTGTCGGCTGCAGCGGGTGTCATCGGCGCGACCATCGGTTCACTGGTGATGTTCCGTACGCTTGACGTGTCGCAGATGGGCAACGGCGCTATCGCCGGTCTGGTCGCCATCACCGCACCAGTTGCATTCGTTGATCCCTGGGCGGCGGTCGTCATCGGCTTCGTCGTCGGGCTCCTCGTGCCGGCACTTGTAGTGCTGGTGGACAAGCTCAAGGTGGACGATCCCATCGGCTGTATTCCGGTGCACGGTGTGGCCGGAGTGCTGGGCACGCTCGCAGTGGGTTTGTTCGCCACGCGCGAGCGTCTGGATGCCCTCGGCCTGTCGGGCTCCAGCGCCGGTATCTTCAATGGCGGTGGCGGCCAGCAGTTGTGGGTGCAGTTCTACGGTGTGGCCGCGACCATCGCATTCACGTTTACCTGCTCGTTCGCACTGTTCGCAATCATCAAGTACACGGTGGGACTGCGTGTGAGTGAGGACGACGAGCTCGCCGGTCTGGACATCTCGGAGCACGGGATGTATGGCTACCCCGAGCAGTTCATTGAGGTCCCCGGGGCGTTCCCTGAGTCGGGTTTGTCCGGGGCGACACAGTCCACGACCGCGACCTCGTCGCAATAGGAGGAATTGAACGTGAAGAAGATTGAGGCGTTCATCCGCCACGAGGCGTTCGACGAGATCCGCGACAAGTTGGCGGCCATGGGGCTTCCCTCCATGTCCATCAGTGAAGTCAAGGGCTCCGGCCGCCAGGGCGGGTACACGGAGAGTTACCGCGGTGCGAAGACCACCATCTTCATGCGACCTAAGCTGAAGCTGGAGGTCGTACTCGACGACAGTGATGTCGAGCTCGCTGTGGATGTCATCCTCGAGTGCGCCCACACGGGCGAGCCCGGCGACGGCAAGATCTTCATCATCCCGGTTGACGACGCCGTGCGCGTCCGCACCGGCGAGCGTGGGGACATCGTCCTCGCGCCCCACCAGGAGGACACGCCCGCCTAGGTTGGCGCGTCCATCGCGGTTGGCGTGGGGCCCTCGTCCAGATCGGGCGGGGGCCCCTCGTCGTTTGTGGGGATGGGCGCGACGGAGGGAAGGCGCAGTGTGAAGCACGCCCCACCACCCGGAGCGTCGCCGACATCCAGAGCCCCACCCAGCGCCAACGCGAGTTGCCGCGCGATGGCCAGCCCCAGCCCTGACCCCTGGCTGCCGCCGGGGGTTGTCTCGGAGCGGAATGGCTCGAACACCATTTCGCGCATTTCCGGCGCGATCCCCGGGCCGGTGTCGGCGACCTCAGCGATCACGCCACCATCTGTGCTGGGGCGTGCCGCCAGTGTCACGCTGCCACCCTCGGGCGTCCAGCGAATTGCGTTGTCGAGCAGGTTGGTCATCACCTGCTGTACGCGGTCTGGATCGGTGGAGATGTCCGGCAGTTCACTGATTTCTACAACCAGCGTCACGCCACGTCGCTCCGCCGTCAACCACAGGGCGTCGCCCGCCTGCTCGAGGGGGGCCGCCGCGGGGACCGTGACCATGTGCATTGTGAACCGGCCAGCATCCATCCGTGCGAGGTCGAGCAGGTCAGTGACCAGCACCTCGAGGCGAGTGGCCTCCGACTCAATTACGCCCAGCGATCTGGGTATCGCGTCTTCGGGAACCATGCCGTCGGCAAGCGCCAACGCGTGGCCGCGGATTGCCGTGAGCGGGGTGCGCAGGTCATGTGTGACGCGCATGAGAAACTCACGGGCAAGACGATCACGGCGCGCCAACTGCCGCACCATTGCATTGAACGAGCGGGCCACCGCGTCCAACTCCTGGGCCCCGCCCGTGACCACCTCGGTGCGCAGGTCGCCACCCGCAACGCGTGCCGCCGCCGCCTCGAGATCACGCAGCGGGCGCGTGGCGCGTCGGGTGGTCCACAGCACCAGCACCACGGCCACCGCCAGCCCGAGGAGGGTGGCGACCAGTATCGGGACAAGTACATCGCCCCAGGCGGCCGTCACCTCGGCCTGCGGGCGCGTGAGCACGACGGCGCCCACGTAGCGACTGCCCACAAGCACGGGCGTTGCTGCGGCGAATGTGGGAACCGTGGCGCCCGTGGGGGTGAAACCGAACGACTGCGATCCCTTAGCTACGAGCACCGCCGGATCGAGGCCGCGTGCGACGGTCACGGGGAGGCCACCGGTGGGGGCCGTCGCGCCGGGCGACAGATTGAGGCCCACGTAGTAGATCTTGGTCTCGGCCCCAGCGAGTATCTCGAGGTTGCCGATGGGACCGGGTCTGAACTCGTCGCCGGTTATGAATGCCGACTGCACGCGCGCCGACACCAGCACGGCGATGGCGCGGGCTTGACGGTCCAGTTCATTGCGTGCTTGGTCGGTGGCGGTACTGCGGATGAGCGATACCGCGATGCCGGCGAAGATGATTGCGGCCACGAGGAGGCCACTCACGGCTCCCACGGTCAATCGGCCAGACAGGCTCGCCCACGGCCGCCGGCGGGCCGGGGCTGCGTTCACCGCCGGGCCGGCACCTTGTAGCCGGTGCCCCACACGGTCTCGATGGGGCAGGCGTCGCCCAGTTTGCGGCGCACTTGGCGCACGTGCACGTCAATGGTTCGGCTGTCGCCCAAGAAGGTGTAGCCCCAGACCCGCTCCAACAACTGTTCGCGGCTCAGTACCAAACCGCGTGCCTGCACCAGCGTGGCCAGCAGGTCGAATTCCTTGGGGGTCAGCGCCACCTCGGTGTCCCCCACATACACCTCGCGTGGCCCAACCTCGATGCGCAGGTCGTTCACCTCGAGCACTGGCGGCATTGCCGGGTCCACCACGTCGCCCTGACCGGTGCTGCGTCGCAGCACCGCATTCACGCGGGCCACCAGTTCGCGTGGATCAAAAGGCTTGGTGACGTAGTCGTCGGCACCGAGTTCGAGGCCCACCACCTTGTCCACGAGCTCGTCCCGCGCGGTGAGCATGAGGATGGGCAAGTTGCGGATGGACAAGTTGCCGCCACCCTGGCGAATGCGCCGCGTCACCTCGAATCCATCCACGCCCGGAAGGTTCAGGTCGAGCAGCAACAGGTCGGGCTTGTCGGCTTCCACCTTCTCGAGCGCCGTGTCACCGCGTTCGGCCACGTCCACGCGAAAGCCGGCTGCCTCAAGGTACATCTTGGCGAATGAGGCGATGTTGGGATTGTCTTCTGCGATGAGGACGAAGGGCTGTTTGTCGGTAGGTGGCATTGGCAGGTCGCTGGGGAGGTTACCCGGCACCTGACTCAACTGGTTGGCGCCAGCGCCAAGTTGATGGGCTTGAGTGGCCAACTCTGCGGGTTGCCGTTGTTGACCCTGAAGGTACCGACGCCGTTGAGTAGGCCGGTGCCACTGCCGGTGACGGCGATCGCGAGTGACCCCGCGCCGGAGATCGTGACGCGAATGTTGGTGCCGTCAATGAGGAAGCGATTGCGTGGCGAACGGAGCATCACGGTGCGAACGGGTTTGCCACGTGCGTTGGGGACTGCGGCGAACCGCACGCATCTGCGACCAACTCTCACCATTCCATCGCCGCCGCGGTCCTGCACCTTGATGGACATGCCACGGACCGTGCCCCACGACATGAACGAACCGCTCAGCCGCACCTGGCCGGCCCCCTCGATGTCAATCTGCCCCCCGGCCCCCTCAATGGCAATCTGTCCCCCGGCGACCACGGGACCGGTCTTCACCGGCGCCAGATTCTTGCCCGGAGCGCGGCACTTGCCCTGCGCGGTAGGCGCACGCAGGCCCTGTTCGGTACCGGCAGACCCGCCGTGTGACACAGCCATTGCGGCAACGGTGATGGCGAGGGCGCCGATGACGGCGACGCGGGTGACGGAGCGTATTTGGGAAGGCACAACAGACATCGTTGCCCCGCAGGGTGGGAAACGCGAGCGTTTCACGTAAGGAATTCGTGAATCCGCTCCCGCCCCTTCCGCCCCTACATCTCGAGGTTGATGCCCTCTTCCACCTTCACCGGCGTCTGCGCGGAGGGCTCGGGCATCGCGACCTCCTGGACCTCGGCACCCGTGGGGGCATCTACGGGTCTGGTCGGCGCGGTCTCGCCCTCTGGGACCGGCCGCGGGCCGTCGCCCATGTAGGCCCAGACGATCTCGCCGCAGTCCGGGCAAATGGGGAGCGCCTGGCGGTTGTTGATCCGAAACTGACACGCCACGCAGGCATAGATTCCCGGAACGCGCTGCCCCACGTAGTAACAGGGCTTGCCGAGCCGCTTCTCGGCCTGCTGTGCACCCTGCTGGGGGCTCATGTTCTTGGTCTGCGGAACCGCCGTGCGGCCTGGTCCGCTGGTGTGGCTACTGGTGCCCATCGTCGAAAACCCCTTGTCACGTATATCCTGAGGACGGGCTGGATGCTACCGCGCCGTACCAGCCACGACGGCACTCTGAGCGTGAGTGGAGGGTTGTACATGCGCGTTGCGTGTGCGCAGATCAACACGGTCGTCGGTGATCTCGACGGCAACGTCAATCGCATTCGAGAGGCCGTGCGTCGAGCGGCAGACTCCGGGGCAGCGTTGGTCCTGACACCGGAACTGGCGGTGACGGGGTATCCACCCGAAGACCTTCTCCTCAGCCCGGCCTTTGCAGTTGCATCCCGCGAGGCGCTGCACGCTGTGGCGGAGGCAGTGACCGACTGCGTTGCGATCGTTGGTTTTGTTGATCACGACGAAGACACGCGCAACGCCGCCGCCGTGATCGCGGATGGACGTGTACAGGCGGTCTACTACAAGCGCTTTTTGCCGAACTACGGCGTATTTGACGAGGCACGCTACTTCCGTGCGGGGAGCGGTCAGATCGTCGTTGACGTTCTGGGCGCCCGCGTCGGCATCGTTATCTGCGAGGACATTTGGTATCCGTCGCCGGTGGCCGCAGATCTTGCCCAATCGCGCCTCGACATCATCGCCTGCATCTCGTCCTCGCCGTTTCATCAGGGGAAGGGCGATGCCCGTGAGCGGATGCTCCAGACCCGTGCGTCAGACAGCGCCGCGGCCTTGGTCTATTGCAACCAAGTCGGGGGCCAGGACGAGGTCGTGTTCGATGGGCGATCAGCGGTGATTGATGCCTCTGGCGAGGTCATTGCCCGCGCGCCGATCTTCTCGGAAGATCTTCTCATCGCCGACCTCGAACTCGACTTGCATGCGGGTCGGCGCCTCCGTGTACCGCTCCTTCGACGACTCGAGCCACGCGATGACCCCGCACCCGTCATGGTGCAAGTGGCGCCCCGCCGACATGGGGGCACGGTTGCAGCTCCCGCAAGCCCGATCGCGCCGGTTGCTGAGCCCGAGCGCGAACTCTGGGGCGCACTCGTCACCGGTGTTCGGGACTACGTTGACAAGAATGGTTTTCCGGGCGTGGTCATCGGCTTGTCCGGGGGTATTGACTCTGCGCTCACCGCTGCCCTGGCCGTTGATGCGCTTGGCCCAGCGCGCGTCCGAGGCGTCGCCATGCCGTCCGTGTTCACGGAGTCGCGCAGCACCGGCGACGCACAGGCACTCGCCGACATGCTCGGAATCCGTATGGACGTCATCGAGATCGCACCCGTCGTGGCCGCGTTCGAGGGGCAGCTGGCGGATGTCTTTGACGGGCGCGATCGCGACGTCGCTGAGGAGAACCTGCAGGCCCGCGTGCGCGGCACGCTCTTGATGGCGATGAGCAACAAGCACGGGGACATGGTGCTGGCCACCGGAAACAAGAGCGAGATGTCGGTGGGGTACTGCACGATCTATGGCGACATGGCGGGCGGGTTCGCCCCGCTGCGCGACGTCTCAAAGACGTGGGTCTACCGTCTGTCGTCGTGGCGGAACATGGACGCTGGCCGTGAGGTGATCCCCGAGGTCACTATTGAGCGTCCACCCACTGCGGAGCTCCGACCTGACCAGAAGGACTCCGATTCACTGCCGGAATATGAGGTGCTCGATCCAATTCTCCGTGGCTACGTCGAAGAGGATCTTCCCCCGGCTGCCCTTATTGAGCGGGGCTTCCCCGAGGATGTCGTTCGACGCATCGTGGCCATGGTGGATCGCGCTGAGTACAAGCGACGGCAGGCACCCCCGGGGGTCAAGACCACACCTCGCGCGTTCGGTCGCGACCGACGCATGCCCATCACTAACCGGTATGGCGCGGGCTAGCCGGGCGCTGCCGGCGCTTGCCGGGACCACGATGAATTTGATCAACGCGGCTGGGTGGCGGGTTCCCCGGGCGCTGCTGGCGCTCGCCGGTGCCGCGTGCCTCGCGTTGCCCGCCGCGGCGTTCCCGGCATCCGGCGCACCTGCCGTGGCCACGTCGGCCGACGGCACGGCATCGCTCTTGGTCACCCTGACTCAGGCCCAGCCAGCCGACGCCGTCCACGCGCTGCTCGACTCCTTCGGGCCCGCCCGCCCGCTGGTGCCCGAGGTCGGGGTGTGGGCGCTTCGTGCGGCACCCGATCCGATGCTTCGCAATCGCGTGCTGGCCACGCCCGGCGTGGCTGGTGCTGAGTGGTCCCTTCTGCGCCGCAGCGATGACATCGTGCCCACGGCCCCCGCGCCACCACAGCCGCTCATGCCGGTGCCCGCGCCGGTGGACACCTACTTCAATGCCGATCAGCAGTGGGGCCTCTTCGCTGGGGGCACGACCTGGAGCCCTGCCGTTACGGGCACCGGGCCCCGTCCACGCATCGCGATCCTCGACGGGGGTGTGGATTCCACGCACGAGGAGTGGGCGGGGCTGACCTCGCCGTTGGTGCGGCCCTTTAGTGCTTGGACGGGGCGGGAGCAGGCGGAGGATTGGGGTCGCACAGGCCACGGAACCCACGTGGCCGGCATCGCGGCCGCACCGGCGAATGGGGTTGGCATCGTTGGAGCGGCCCCCGGTGCTGCCGGCACGGCGGAGGTCATCCCAGTGCAGATTGCCGATCGTGACGGGTATTCCACGGACGCCACGATGATGCGCGGCATTCGGTGGGCCGTACGGAACAACGCCAAGGTCATCAACATCTCCGCCGGTGGCAGCGGGGCCAGCAAGGCGTTTCAGGCCGTCATTGACTGGGCATTCGCTCAGGGCGCGCTATTAGTGGCCTCGGTGGGGAACGACGGGCAGGACTACGGGGTGGTCAACTACCCAGCCGGGTACGCGCATGTGCTGGGGGTGGCGGCGCAGTGTTCGGGCGTTCTGTCCGTTGATTGTCCCAAAGCGTATGGACTGGCCCGGTTCAGCAATCGCAACGCGTCAGTGGATGTGGTGGCGCCGGGTGCCGGAATCCTCTCGTCCGTTCCGCGTCGCATCACCGACAACGCGATCGCGCCCGGGTATGCCACGAAGACCGGCACGTCCATGGCGGTGCCTTACGTGTCGGGCGTCGCGGCGCTGGTCTTTGCCGCCAATCCCGGTGCCACGCCGTCGCAGGTGATGCGCCAAATTATGAACACGGCA